>WNFU01000689.1_pt1 | contig 84890 bp, 57 predicted proteins | sample 5400121 | NCBI WGS metagenome assembly WNFU01 (sample SAMN13153360, study PRJNA577476) | soil metagenome | isolation source: 100 cm soil or saprolite under grassland replicate 1 | place: USA:California | collected 2016-06-15
AGCAAGCACGGTTCTTAGGGGAGGGCGATGGCAGCAATGCCATCCCCTTACCCGGTAATGCCTCGAAAGAGAAGATCAGGAAGATGACCGTTCCGGGGCAGACTTTAGAACGAGACGAAGCGCCTGTAACCAAGTCGTCACGTCAATCAAAGAGCAAAACTGCGGCGGGCAAAAAAACAAAATCCGCCGCGATGAAGTGATGGCGTAAATGTCATCATTTTATGGAACGGTCAGCGACAATCCGCTCTATCAGCGTCATCCGCGTTCTATTAACCCGTTCACTGATCTTCTAGGTGTGTGGAGTTGCAAAAAAGCGTGGCAATCAGGCGCGAGTCAGACGCCGTTCCTAATCACCGACCCGGGCAAATTGCCCAACGCCTGACCGTTTTCAAAGGCGACGCGGCCATTGATGATCACCATCTCGATTCCGGCGGCCTCACGCCTAGGTTTTTCAAGACTCGCGCGGTCATTGACGCGGCCCGGGTCGAAGACCGTCAGGTCGGCGAACGCGCCGGGCCGAATCACGCCGCGATCTTTTAAACCGAAAATCCGCGCGGGATATGAGGTCATCTTGCGGACGGCCTCTTCGAGCGTCAGCGCGCGATCTTCGCGGACGTATTTCGACAGTATGCGGGCGAACGCGCCGTAGGCCGCCGGGTGCGGCAATCCGCGCCCGTAATCTTCGGCGTCGGTGCAGAAGGCGCTCAAACGATGCCGCGCGTATTTGCCGAGCAAGTCGCGTTCGTCGCGTTCGCCGCTGATCTCGAAGATCAACATCGAGACCTGACCTCGCTCCTCAATGATCAAATCCGAGATCGCGTCGAAAGGCCGTTTGCCAGTCATCTGAGACAATTCGGCCAGGCTGCGTTCTTCGTAACGTTTGTTTCGGCGCGAGTCGACGTAGCCGATGAAGATCGAGTCCCAGCCGGTGGCCCCGACCAGGTTGTGCGGCCAGCCGCCTTCGCGCCACGGCGGCCACGAAGGTTTCTGTCTTTCGATGTCGCGTTCGATTCGCCGGCGTGTCTTCCGATCTTTCAACCTTTCGATGAGCCGGTCCACGCCGCCCTCTAAAGCCCAGGGCGGATAGATGGCGATCATCATCGTGGTAGCGGCGGTGTAGGGGAACATGTCGAAGCTCACTCGCAAGCCCTCGCGCTCGGCCTCCTCTTCCATCGCCAGCACGCGGTCGACCTTGGGCCAATGCTCGCGGCCCACGGCCTCGTTGTGCGAATGGTGTACGCGGACGCCGGTCTCGCGCCCGACTTCGAGCAGTTCTTTCACCGCCGGGATCAGCGTCTCGCTTGACCCGCGAATGTGGCTGGTGTAGACGCCGCCGTAATCGGCCACAACGCCGGCCAACTCCTTCAATTCGTCCGTGTCCGAATACATCCCCGGCGGATAGATCAAGCCGGTCGAAAGCCCCAGAGCCCCGTCCTTCATCGCCCCTTCGACCATCGCCCGCATCTTTTTCATTTGGGTTTTCGACGGAGAGCCTTTCGCCAACCCCATAGCCGAAATGCGAACGGGGCCGTGCGGCGCGAGCGTAGCAATGTTCATAGCCATCCCGTTCGATTCGATCCGGTCGAGGTATTCGCCGACCGTGCGCCACTTCCATTCGACCGGTTCCGGCGTCATCCACGCGTTGACCGCGCGCAGTATGCCTTCGGCCTCGCCGTTGGCGACCGGAGCGCAGCCCAGACCGCAATTGCCGATGACAGTGGTTGTGACACCTTGGGCCAGCTTGCAGCGCATCAATTCGGTCTGTCTTTTAGGGGCCAGAGGCAGAATCAGATCGGCGTGCGAATGAGGATCGATGATGCCCGGAATGACGGTCCGGCCATGCGCATTGATCGTATGTTTTGCTTTGACGTCGAGCTTTCCGATCGCCGCGATGCGGTCGCCTTTGATTGCGATGTCGGCTCGAAAAGCAGGTAAGCCTGTACCGTCAACAATGATGGCGTTTTGAATTGTTATGTCGTACATAGTGTGCGGGCGTTCATGATTATTTCAGCGGCAGGATAATACCAGCCAGACCGTGACATCGCTAACGCCGGACGGCGGAGGCAGCCGAGGGGTGCAGGACACATTGGCGGCCCCCATCATCGGCATCGCCGTGACATGGGTATCGCCAATTAACTCCGCAAGGCTCCCATCCGCCGGTCGCAACACATGGCTGAGGATCGCTCGAATTATTCGTTTCACAAAGCGGGCGCGAAAGTTACCTTGACCCGGCCTCTGACTCTGGCAATGTTGTCGTTTTGCAGCCGCACGAGGACGCGCTTCCCGCGTTCGATATCGGCGGCGGTAATCTGTTGCTCGATTCGCAACGGCCTTTTAGCGGTGCGGCGCGCGTATATGCGATCAGTTCCCGGGTGCTCCAGGCTGAGCGTCAGAGGCAAGGCTTCATTCGCCGCCGGCGAATCGTTCTGCCATTCGGCCTCGACTGTCACGCGGCCCGGGGCGATGATCCGAATCGGGATTTCCTGCGCATTTCCGTGGCCGAGCAGCGTAAATTGCGAGTCTTCGAGTGTGCGAGGCGCGGTCGGAATCGTGAGGCGCAATTTGCCTGACACTTCGCGACGTTCCGGCGCCGCGCTGTTGATGACCTTGACGATCCACTTGGCCGGCGAATCGGAGTTGAACTTGTCGGCTTCAGCTTCGGTGATCGCGTATTCGATTCGCAGCGGGCTATGGCCTTCGCGCCTCGCGGCCTCGCTGCCGTCGGGTCGGACTAGCGCAACGTGAAGCGGATACGCGCCCGCTTTCCAGACGCCTTTGATGACGATGCTTCCCGCGCTGAAGACCTGAAAGCTTGCGCTGAATTCGCTGCGCGCGTCCGAAGACAGAGCGAATGGGAACTCAAGAGCGCGTGCCTCTGCGGCTTCCGCCAAACTGAAAAAAATGGGCAGCAGAAAGACCATCAGCGCGTTTCTACTCGAATTAAACATAGCGTTTCTCATCCGAAAATGAACAGGTTTTAGAGCTAATACCACTGAACTACATCAGCGACGTTCAGCGAGCCGGCCATTCAAACGTGGTGGCGGAAATGATCTGAATAGCGTCCAGCAGTTTGAGCTTGCTGGTGGGCGCGATCACTTCGACCGTAATTAACGCCTCGGGACTGGCGATGACGAACATCACGGTCTTCTCCGGCTCCGGCAGCCGGCGGTCCTGGCCGACGAAGTGATAGACCTTCGCCGCCATCCCGCCGAACTCCATTGTCCCGGACTCGGTGAGCGCGAAGCCGGGGTTAGCTTTCAGCAGGTCTTGCGCAACGCTGTTTTTCCATTGCTCCATTCCCCGATTTGTCCAGACGCTGCCTTTGCGCGGCAATTGGAATTGGATGCGCAAGCCTTCGGAGACGTAACCTCGCAACTGCGCCAGCCTGGCGTTTTCCGGCGCGATCACCGTCGTGTAGTAGAGAGTCGTGCGGTCATCGCTCCAATATTGATCGCGCTGCGCAACCCAATTCTTCGGAACGACGAGGCTGAACAATCCGGCGGGGTCTTCGTACCGCGTGAAATTCTCGCGGATCAGCGTCAGAATCCTCTCTCTCAGCTCTTGCTGTGAGACTTTTTCCTCAAGTCTTGCGATTTCGCCGATCGTGTATTTGATCGAGGTGTTGTTTTGCAAGGCTCTGCGCACATAGTTGATCGGCAACGCCAGACCGAGCGTCGGACCGTCGCCGACGCGGGCGCTAACGACGCCGATGACCTCGCCACGCTTGTTGATGAGCGGGCCGCCACTGTTCCCGGGATAGATCGGCGCCGAGGTCTGCAAAATTGCGAAATCATCCTCTTCGCGTATCTGGCTGATCAGGCCGGCGGAGACCGTCCCGGTCAATCCCTTAGGATTGCCAATGGCCATGACGCCTTCGCCGAGTTTGACAAGGCTTGAATTGCCAAGCGGGATGACAGGCAGGTCTTCGGCCGTGATTTTGAGCACGGCAAAATCCATCCCTCTATCCACCGCCACGACGCCTTTGACGCGGAAATTGCCGATGGCCTCGCCGCGGACTTCGACCGCCGAGGCGTTCTGAATGACGTGGTAGTTGGTGACGATCAACCCGTCTTCGCGAACGATGAAGCCGCTCCCCAATCCGAACTGTTTGCCGGCGCCGTCGAAGGAAAGGACGGTGACGACCGAGGGCAGAGACCTCCTGGCGATGGGCGCGACCCATTCTTCCTGGGCGAACGCAAATATGGAGTCGAGCAGGACAATCGCTACGACGGCTTGCAGGCTGAGATTTTTGGCGATGTTCATACGAATCCCTCGTGAAGCCTCGCCGAATAACGACGAGGCGTTGAATATTAGTCGACCCTGTCCGCGAGCAGGCTGACAGGGGGCGTAACAAGACGGCATGCGAATTTGAAAGACCGTCTAGCGCTCAATAATATCTGGCTGATCGAAGCGAAACATTTGGGAAAAATATGCGGGATTGATTCGCACGCGGTCGGGTCGAGGCTGAGATAAAGCATGCGCGCCGTGAAGAAAGGCGCCGCGGTTGAGTTTGCCGGTCGCTAAGCGCTCGGGTGATGGTTTTGCGGCCTACAAGCGCCTTGCGAGTCGTTTACTCGCGCCAGTAGCGCCGGCGCCAGGGCGCTAGTAAACGACTCGGGCCACGCCTCATTACTTTCGCCCCGGCGCTTATCGCCAGTCGCCTTGCAAGATGAACGCCCCCCAGCGATAAGGGACGGCGTTCGGTTCTGCTTTCCACATCGCTATCTGAGCCGCTCGAAGCGCGGCGGCGGGGCGCAATCCGTCCTTCAGCATCCGCTGGTAAAACAGCTTCATCAGGTTGGCAGTGGCTTGATCGTTTACATTCCACAGACTGGCCACCACGCGCGGCGCCCCGGCGTGCATAAATCCGCGCGTCAAACCGATCAATCCTTCGCCGCTGACTTCCTGCCCCAGAGCGGTCTGGCAACCGCTTAACACGACGAGGTCGGCGTTGAGCTTCAGGTTATAGATCTCGTGCAGCCGCAGAAATCCGTTGAGCGGGCGCCCCTGCTCGTCCACCAGCGAAAAGACGAGGCCTGATAAAGCTGGGGTTTTGTTATTGAGCAGGCCGTGCGTGGCGAAATGCAGAATGCGGTACTCGCCGAGTTTCCCGATCAGCGCCAGCCGCCGGTCAGCCGCAAAGTCCAACGCTTGAAGCCGCTCGGAAGCGGGCAGCAATCCGCCGATCGCTTCGGCCTCCTGACGGCTGAAAAGCAATCGTCTGAAAACCTGTACGCCGGAGTCCGTCGCCGATCTTTCAACATCACTGACAATTTTTGATACCGCCGCGCCACTCCCCGCGCTCCCGCCCTGATCCGGCCCTTGAACCGATTCGATCTTCGTTCGGGCATTGGGTCCAACTCGCTCATCCCCGCCGCTGAAGACCGGGTCAGCCAGAACGGCCAATGCGTGTGGGGCGGCGGAGCGCCCCGTTCTGATCCGCCGCAGCGTCGCCAGCACCGAAGCCGAAGGCAGTGTGACAACCTCATGAGTAGCGATGAGCGGAATGTAGGATTGCGGATTGCGGATTGGGATTCTTGGATTGCGGATTTGTTTTGTCTCCCTGTCTCCCCGTCCCCCAGTCCCCTCGTCTCCCCGTCTGCCCGTCTCAGGCTCGGGCAATACGCCGAAAGGAATGTATTGCAGTATACCGTCGCCGACGATCAGCAGGCGTTTTTTGCCGAGTTTTCCCGCCACCGGGCCGAGGATCATCTGGCTCAATTCTCTAGAGACCTGATCGAATTCGGCTTTCTGCCTGGCCTGTCGCGCATGCTTCTCCTTAAGCGTTTCGCCGTCAAGAGGCTGATTGCGCAAAGCGAGCAGTTCCTGAACGCGCCGCGCGGCTTGATCAATTTTCTCGATGGGGAGAAGCAGGTAACTGTTGATCGAGTTCACGGTGACCAGCCAAAGATAGCCGCGCTCCTGGCCCATCAGATACTCGAGCAAGATAGTTTCGTCGTCGAGCAATTGCCGCTGGATTTCGGAGGGGCTGAGAGGAGCGGGCGTCTTCAACGCGGCGTACTGAGGTTGGTTGGCGCGGATTTCCGCGTCCAGCAGATCCTTCAGCCGGAGCAGTTCTTCTACCTCCTTTTCGATCCCCGCCAGTTTTTCTGCCTGCTTGCGGTCGAGCGATTGCGCGCGACGGTCTTCCGCTGATTCGAGTTTCAGTTGAAGTTCTTTGAGCCTGGTCAGGTATCCTGGATCAATCCACTGACCCAATTCGATTCTCGATTCGGACAGCAATTCGAGCAGCGTGCGGAGGCGATACTGCTCGCTGGCCTGCAAGGCTAAAGTGTCATACCCGGCCGGCGGATTCTCTTGATGAAGCCGCATCAGGACTTGAACCTGCATTTTATAAACCGCCGTCATCCAGGCTTGCGACAAGATGCGATGTGTCGGGCTGGTGATTTCCGTACGAATCTTTTCCGCGATGGCGATGGCCTGATCAACCTCTTTTGACGCCAGTTCTGATTGATCCAACATCAGATACGCCTCAGCCTTGCCGGTCAGCGCCCTGACTTCCGCCTCCCTGTCACGGCTCTCGCGTATGAGTGGCAGCGCCTGTTGATACCATTCCAGCGCCCGTTGAAATTCTTTCGTCGCTTGTTTGAGATGACCTCGTTTGAGGTGCGACTGCGCAATGCTGTTCAGGATGCTGGCGTCCGTGAGTAGATATTTTCCGTTCACTCTATCGCCGAGCGCCGCCTTGAATAACTCGAACGATTTATCTGAGTCTCCTTTTTCAAGGTATAGAAGGCCCAGGTTGTTGAGCGTTTCTGATTCCTCGGAGCGGTTGCCGATCTCGCGCCAGTACCGCAAAGCGCGTTCAAAGCAAGCGAGCGCCTGGTCATTTCCTTCGGAGGAATTTTGCAGAGTTTCATACTGGCAAACTATTGAGCTACAGGTGATAGGCGTTAAGCGCCCAAGCTGAATTTCAATAAATGGCCGAGAGGAAGATTATGGAGGACGCAGACACACGGAGCATTACTGAAACGTTCCGCGTGGCCCGCGTCCTTCTGTGTTCACTAAGAAGAGCGGCGCGAACCTTATTTCAACGCCTTCTCAATCACCTGCGTCACCTTTTCGCCCTCAGGTTTTTCTTGGGTTGCAAAGCGGGCGATGACCTTTCCGTCGCGGTCGACCAGGAATTTGTTGAAGTTCCAGGTGATTTCGCCGCCGAATTCGGGGTCGGTCTCCTTGCTGGTGAGGAATTTGTAGAGCGGGTGAATGTCGGCGCCTTTGACCGAGATTTTGGCGAACATCGGGAACGAGACTTTGTATTTCAGCGTGCAGAATTGCTTGATCTCTTCGTTCGTCCCCGGCTCCTGGCTGCCGAAATTATTAGCCGGGAAGCCCATCACGACCAGGCCCTGGTCGCGGTATTTGGCGTAGATCGCCTGCAAGCCCTCGTATTGCGGCGTGTATCCGCACTGGCTCGCCACGTTGACCAGCAGCAGAACCTTTCCGCGATAGTCGCTCAGCTTCGTCTCCTTGCCGTCAATGTTTTTCAAGGCGAAGTCGAGAACCGATTTTTCAGACATGTTGTTTGCCCCCTCCGAATCGGCTTTATAAACGTCCATACGCACCCAGAGTTTGAGTGACGCCTGCGTCGTGTCGTTCGAGATGACATCAGCGAAGCGGTCGTTCTTGCCGTTCATCCCGGCGGTCTTGACCGCGAGCGTGATCTTGCCTTCTTCTCCAGGCGCGAGCTTTCTGGGGAAGTCGCTGGCCGTGCATCCGCAGGCCGGCGAGACGTTGTGGATGACCAACTCCGCGGCGCCTTCATTCTTTATCTTGAACGTGTGGCTTACCTCTTCGCCCTGTTTGACCTTGCCGAAGTTGTGTTCGCGCTCCTCCATCGCAATCTTCGGAGCGGCGGGCGGGGTCTTTCCGTCTGTCGGGCCGTCTTGCGCAGCGGCCTGCGCGAAGGCGGCGAAGGGAAGCGCGATGATCAGCGATAGCAGAGAGATTACGACGGTGAATCCTCGATCAGTTTTTCGGTTCAAATAGTCGTTAGCGATAGCTATTGGCATAAGAGTCTCCGGAAGTTTCCTTTCGTATTTCGAGCGGCATGTGGCCGCATGGATCAAGTCTGGTTGCGCGGCTCACGCGCAGAATAATTCCAACGCGCCCGGCAGGTCAACAAGGTTGATGTTGTGCGACGGCTGTCGCAAAGTGTAATTTAGGCGTGGAGTCCGGCCTTCAGGCTGCTTGACCCCTTCAATTCGATCTTTCGGAAAACCGGGCAAACTGCCTGGGAGCGCGGGCATCCTTGCCTGCATGCTTCGGTCAGTCGGTACTTGCCGGAAACCACGCAGGCAAAGACGCCTGCGCTCCCAGGCAGTTTGCCCTACCTTGTGTTAGGGAGATTCGTGCTTGATTGAAACAATGCTTATTACGGGCGGCGCCGGATTTATAGGCGCGAACTTCGCGCGCCACGTTCTGGCGCGCTCCGACGCCCGGCTCGTCATCATTGATAAACTGACATACGCCGGAACCCTGGCGAACATCGACGACGTTCTGCGCGACCCGCGCGTCCGCTTCGTCAAGGGCGACATCGCCGACAAGGACGCGATGACCTCGATCTTCAACGAACATCGGCCGACGTCGGTGGTCAATTTCGCCGCCGAGAGTCATGTCGATCGTTCGATAGACGACCCTTCTTCGTTCATCGAAACCAACATCGCAGGCGCGTTCACTCTGCTCGAAGTTTCGCGCGGACATCTGGCGAAGTCGGGCGAGGACGTAAAACGGGCTTTTCGGTTCCTGCACGTTTCGACCGACGAGGTCTACGGCTCGCTAGGCGAGACGGGGACGTTTTCCGAAACGACGCCCTACGCGCCCAATTCGCCCTACGCGGCGTCGAAGGCTTCGGCCGACCACCTGGTTCGCGCCTGGCATGAGACCTATCGGTTGCCGGCGATCATCACGAATTGCTCGAACAACTACGGCCCCTACCAGTTTCCCGAAAAACTCATCCCGCTGATGTTGCTCAACGCGCTCGAAGGCAAGCCGCTGCCGATTTATGGCGACGGCGGCAATGTGCGCGACTGGCTCTACGTCGAAGACCATTGCGCCGGGATTCTATTGGCGCTGCGTCATGGCAAGCCCGGAGAGAAGTACAATATCGGCGGAGGCAATGAACGGACCAATCTGCAGATCGTTGATCGGCTCTGCGTAGAGGTCGAGAGGGTATTATCTGCGGCTGATAATGAGGCTCTGAAGCGGCAAGGAAAGACGAGCTATTTCGAGTTGAAGACGTTTGTGCCCGACCGTCCGGGGCACGACCGCCGCTACGCGATTGACGCGACGAAGATTCGCGCGGAGCTCGGGTGGAAGCCGGGCTATGATTTCGAATCGGGGCTGGCGAAGACTGTGCGCTGGTATTTCGATAATCGCAAGTGGTGTGAGACTGTGTTGGCTGGGAAGTATGAGCGAGAGAGGTTGGGATTGGGCGCGGTGTAAATCAGAACACGTAAGGCTGGTACAGTACCGCGCGCGTAAGCAAGCGGCTGACTGATGAGATAGCCGCTTGCTTACGCGCGCGGTACTGTCTTGCGATGCGACGGCCCAGACATCACCAATATGCCGACGTACACAATCTCATCCGACAATCATTTTGGGTCCGCTCGTCAAGAGGCGCTTGAATTGGTGTAAAGAAAAAGCCCTTTCTCAGGCGCTTGTTAGGCGAGTGAAATAAGGAGATTGGAAAGCTATTTTTGGAGAAATAATGAAAGGCATCATCCTAGCCGGAGGCTCCGGCACGCGGCTTTATCCGATCACGATGTCGGTCAGCAAACAACTGCTGCCGGTCTACGACAAGCCGATGATCTATTACCCGCTCTCTACCTTGATGTTGGCGGGGATACGCGAAATCCTGGTCATCACCACGCCTCAGGATCAATGGCAGTTTCAACAGTTGCTCGGCGACGGTACGCAATACGGCTTGCGGCTCGAGTACGCCACGCAGCCCAGCCCTGACGGCCTGGCGCAAGCCTTCGTCATCGGGCGCGAATTCGTGGGCAAAGACAACGTCGCGCTGGCGCTCGGCGACAACATTTTTTACGGGCATGGATTGCCGGAGGATTTGCGGCGCGCGGCCGAGCGCAAGGCGGGCGCGACGGTCTTCGCCTATCAGGTCCGCAACCCCGAACGCTACGGCGTGGTCGAATTCAACGCCGACGGGCGCGCCGTCAGCCTCGAAGAGAAACCGAAGAGTCCGCGCTCGAACTGGGCCGTGACCGGCCTGTACTTTTACGACAACCGGGTTTTAGACGTGGCGCGCGCATTGAGGCCGTCGGCCCGAGGCGAGCTGGAGATCACCGACGTCAACAAAGCTTTTCTCGAATGGGAGGCGTTGAGCGTCGAGAAGCTGGGGCGCGGCATTGCGTGGCTCGACACCGGCACGCACGAATCGCTGCAGCAGGCCTCGCTCTTCATACAGGCGCTGCAGGAGCGGCAAGGCTTGATGGTCGCGTGTCTCGAAGAGATCGCTTATCACCTGGGATGGATCACGGCCGAAGACGTCGCGCGAATCGCCGGTCCGATGAAGATGAACGATTACGGGAGGTATTTGCTGAGAATGTTGGGGCAGGGGGCGCAGGCGCGATGAAATTCATTGCCACGGACATTCCCGGTGTTATCGTCATCGAGCCTCAAATCTTCCGCGACGAGCGAGGCTTTTTCCTCGAATCCTATCACCGGCGGAAGTATCAGGAGGGCGGGATTGACGCGGTCTTCGTCCAGGACAACCATTCGCGGTCGCAGCGAGGCTCGATACGCGGGTTGCACGCGCAGGTTAGTCGACCGCAGGGCAAATTGATTCGCGTGATCGAGGGCGAGGTCTACGACGTGGCGGTCGACATTCGGCGCGGCTCTCCACACTTCGGGCAATGGGTCGGCGTCTGGCTATCGGCTGAAAACTTCAGACAGGTTTACATCCCGCCCGGTTTCGCGCACGGATTCTGCGTGACCAGCGATGTCGCGCAGGTCGTATACAAATGCACCGATTTTTACGACTCGGAGGGCGAGATCAGCGTTCAATGGAACGACCCCGACCTGAAGATCAATTGGCCGCTCGAAGAGATTCACTCCCCGATCCTGTCGAAGAAAGATATGACGGCGAAACCGCTGCGGCAGTTGATGGACGTCTTGCCGTGGTTTGAAGAGAGATAGATGGGGAGTGGGGAGTGGGGAATAGGGAGTGGGGATAAGATCCTACTCCCACTCCCCACTCCCCACTCCCCACTCCCGATTGAGGAGGGGGCCGAATGAAAATACTGATCGCCGGCGCCGGCGGGCAGCTTGGGCGCGCGTTGCAAACGGTTTTGGCCGGGCATGAAATCATCGCGCTTACGCATGCGCGGTTAGACGTTACGCGGGTTAAAGACACGCGCGAAGCCGTCGCGGCGCATCGCCCCGACGTCGTGATCAACGCCGCCGCCTACACCGACGTCGACGGCGCGGAGTCCGATCAAGCAGGGGCTTACAGGCTCAACGCCGTCGCGCCGCGCAACCTTTCCGTCGCCAGCTTCGAACTCGGCGTACCGCTCGTTCACGTCTCGACCGATTACGTCTTCGACGGCCAGGGCGATCGGCCGTATCACGAATTCGACCGGACCAACCCCCTCTCGATCTACGGCAAGAGCAAGCTGGCGGGCGAACAGGCGGCGGCCGCGCACAATCCCCGCCATTACATCGTTCGCACCTCGTGGCTCTACCACAACGAGGGGAAGAATTTTCCGAAAGCGATGCTGGCCCAATCGCAGCGCGCCGAAGTCCGCGTGGCGTGCGATCAATACGGTTCGCCGACTTACGCCCCGCACCTGGCCCGGGCGATTGTGAGATTGATGGAGACCGGCGCCTACGGGACTTATCACCTCGCTGGGAACGGCGCCGCTAGCAGGTTTGAAATGACGCGTAAGCTCTACCAGTTTCTCGGAATCGGAACGGTCGCGCTTCCGGCGCCGACCGCCGAATTCCCTCGGCCCGCGCCCCGCCCGCGCTATTCGGTTCTGACCACGGTTCAAGAGCCTGAAATCTTATTGCCGTCGTGGGAAGAGGGCCTGGCCGAGTTCGCGAAGACGGGAGCATAATTTTAAGGCCGCCGTAAAGCTCGACATTGTCCTTTTCGTGGGGCAGACGCTTGCGCCTGCCCCACGAAAAGGACAATGTCAGCGCCATTTTTCGATGTCGTAATCTGATAATGACATTGAAAAATATCACGCGCCGAACGCAGGGTATTCAGAATCGCTCATCATGAATTCTGGACGGTTACGTCAGCCGGCAGGACTTAAGGCGCCAATAAGCAAGAAAAAGAGAAAGTGGCAGGTACACATCCGAACCTGCCACTCTTGACTGGTAACCATGTTCTGTTCTTCTAGGCCTCCCTTATCGTTGGCCCACAATAACAATAGCAATTAGCGCGCCGAAGTGATGGTGTTGAATGTAGGGCATTTCGCCGGGTTGGGAGTGGGGTATGTCCCGAAACGCCACGCGGATCGGCGCTCAGGGGCGTCCCGAAACGCCACACATGTTTTGTGACGCCATGTCCCTGCAATCCCACCGGCTCCGTTGACACGCCTTTTCCATAACGCAGCGACAAATTGTCACGTTTGCGCGCCACCGTCCGAATTGAGCGGGCGTCATCTTACTGTGGAGTCGGGAGTTTAGCGGAATGTGGGCGGACGGCGCCCATGTTGCGGGGGCGATTGGCGTTGGTTCGAAGACATCGAAAGATAGGGCGAATCAATTTCACCCTAGCTTCCGATAGAGGGCGCCAGGTCAAGGCGTGTACCTGGCGCCCTCACTTTCTTAGCGCTCAAACATGCGACAACCCGCAACCTCACCAACTCCACGCCAACCGAACCGTCCAGCACGTGTGAAAATCCCAGGCATCAATGGAGCGCGAGCGTCTCGCACGCCTTGCGTCCGTCGTCAGTCGGCGCATAATGAACGTAAAGGCGGCCTTGAGATTCAAGGGGCAATGGGCCGCCAACGGGCTGAGGAAACGAAGCTCAAAAGTAATTCATTGACGCTAAGAGTCTTCAGACGACTCCGAAAGGAGGAGATATGAATTACGAACGATTTAAGAAAGGAATAGTTTCCCTGGCGCTGATGTGCGTCTTTGCGTTTTCTACGCTAGTGGGGGGTGTCGTTCCAGCCAACGCGCAAGGGTATCAGATGCGATACGTTTATTCCTATCCGTATGTCTACTACCCCTATAGCTATTACCCCTATAGCTACTACCCGAGTGGCTACTACCCGAGTGGCTACTACCCGAGTGGCTACTATCAGTACGGTTACTATCCATACGAGTATCACCGGCATCACCACTGGTATCATGGGCGGCATCACCTTAGGAGGGCCATCGACTGGTTGTTCTAAGTTCAGGGAAGCGCAGATGAAACAGCCGGGAGCGGGATGCGTCAAGCTCTGACGTCCCGCTCCCAAACTCCGAAGGGGATGCGCCACGACCTGTCATCTCTCTGACTCCGCGCCGATCGAAACCCTCCGCTTTCATCGCTCGAATATCACGCACTGCGATTGAAAAGTTTCTCGACTTGAAGGAAAAGCGCAGGTAGGATTGACGCCGACGTCCGGCGCTTTACCCGCTTAGCGTATCAAGGTGGACGCCTCAATCGAAAACAACGGAGGTCAGAATGATCAGACTGAGACACCTTATCCCAACGGCGCTTTTGATTAACCTGTCGGTGGCGGGCGCGATTGTATTATCGCTCGCCATTTGGGCTCCGGCGCAAGGCCGCAAGGTCGGGAGGAGCGAATCGAAGGCGGAACGCAAAGACATAAAAGAAACAGTGAAAGCGGATTCGAAAGACGATAAGGAGCGAAGGAAAGAGGATCTCAAAGCTTTGAAGGAGGAGAGGAAGGAAGACAGGAAAGATCTGAAGGAGGAGAGGAAGGATTTGAAGGAGGACAGGAAAGCTGATTCGAAAGACGAAAAGGAGCGAAGAAAAACGAAGCCGGAGGTTGTGAAAGAAAGAAGGAAAGAGGATCTCAAGGCTTTGAAGGAGGAGAGGAAGGAAGACAGGAAAGATTTGAAGGAGGACAGGAAGGATTTGAAGGAGGACAAGAAGGCCAGGTCGAAAGCTCTGAAAGAAAGGAAAAAATGAGAGCGATGCTCTTGCGCCTTCGCTCCGCGTTGTCGATGGCCGCCGATGGCACAGCCGGTTGTCTGGGCCTTGAGAAGCGCGTGTGATTAAATGTCGCGCGAATTGTGAATTGAATGGCGTCCCGTACGGGATTTGAACCCGTGTTGCCGCCGTGAAAGGGCGATGTCCTGGACCGGGCTAGACGAACGGGACGCAAGTTTGATGTCGGGAAGCCTCAATGATCACTCAATGATCAATGGCCACGACAATGAGATGCCGCTGGCTTGCCGCGACGAAGGGCAGATAATACTTACCAAGCGTCGCTTCGTCAACCGGAGCGTCCGCCTTTGTCCGCAGATGATTGCGCTCGCTCAATGGAGTATTGGAGTGAAATTAAAAAGGCATAGCGCCGTTGACTCCTCGATACGGCGTGCTATGATGCGCGCGCTCAAAGTTCTTTGAAACTCTACGTTGGCGGTTCCATCGGGAAGTCCGATGGGTAAAACCTAGAACGCTAAAGGACGTATGATGTATGACTTCTTCCCTGGTCGCTTTCCTTGCGAAAACCAAGCTGGAAAATGTCAGGGTCGGAAACTTTATACCTTCGCCGTGGGGCGCCACGGAGAAGTAAAACGCTTGTGGAGCGAGCGTAAGACCTGCCATGGCAGGCCGTCGCGGCGCAGCAGGAATCCCGCCGCTGAAGTGGAGGGAGTGTCAACTATAATGCGCCTCCGCTTTTGGTGAAGATTGTAAACATTCCTAAGATTCTCAGTTTAGCGTGCCCGAATCAGTGAATGGCTCAGGACTTGCGAAAGCTTCAATTGGCTGTCTGTGAATTCTGCAGCGGCACAGGATGGGAACCGGTGGGCGAGAAAGGAGTTCGCCTCTGCAAGTGCCGCTCCGAGGACCGTCGTAATCAGATGTTGGCCGCGACACGCATCCCGCGGCGGTACGAAAACTGCACGTTCGAGAGCTACAAGCCGCGGCCGGCCACCGATGAGGCGGGCATCTCGCAGAGAAGGGCGCTCAACGATTCAAAATATGTTGTCGATCAGTACCCGGCGGTGGACGTCGGGTTGTTGTTCCTCGGCCCTTGCGGCGTCGGCAAGACGCACTTGGCGACCGCGATCATCAGGGAACTGTCGCTCAGGGGCGTCCCATGCCTCTTCTATGATTTCCGCGATCTGCTTAAAGAGATTCAGGACAGCTACAACCCGATTTCGCGGATGACCGAATTGAAGGTTTTGGAACCTGTTTATGACGCCGAGGTCTTGGTTCTGGACGAACTCGGGGCGTCGAAGCCGACCGACTGGGTGCGCGACACGATGACCCAGATCATCAACACCCGCTACAACGACAAAAAGCTTACCATATTCACCTCGAACTACCTGGACGAGCCGCAGGACCCCAACGAAGAGACATTGACCGACCGCGTCGGCGTCCGCCTGAGATCGCGCCTGCACGAGATGTGCAAAGTCGTCTCGGTCAAGGGCGACGACTACCGGCTCAAGCTCAACATGTCCCGTGGCCGCAGACCCTGAACCGCGCCTCAATTTGACAAAGGGCTTGTCAGAGACAAGTACTTGTCAAACCGCCCCCGGCGCGGATATGATCCACACGTTATGAGTTCAATTCGCCCGCTTCGCTCCAGAGAGCCAGACACGGAATCGGAACCGCCTTCACTCCACGGGCGCGCGATGGACAACCTCCGCTTCATCCGCGAGACGATGGAGCGGGCCTCGTCTTTTACGGCGGTGCCCGGATGGGGCGGCGTGGGGATCGGCGTGACGGCCATCGTCGCCGCGTTCATCGCCTCCGGTATCCATTCCGAGCACGAATGGATGTACGTCTGGGCATGGGAATTGCCGCTCGCGTTGCTGATCGGCGGCTGGACCATGAAGCGCAAAGCCGGGGTCGCGCAGCTCAAGCTGCTCTCCGCGCCGGGCCGCAGATTCACCCTCAGCTTGGCGCCCCCGCTCATTGCCGGGGCGATCTTGTCTGTGGCTATGCATCGCGAAGAGGCCTACGACGCGCTGCCCGGAATGTGGCTGTTGCTTTACGGCACGGGGGTCGTGACCGGCGGCGCGTTCTCGGTCAAGGTCGTGCCGGTAATGGGGCTTTGTTTTATGGGGCTCGGCGTGTTGGCGCTGCTCTTGCCCATCGCCTGGGGCAATCTTCTGATGGCGACGGGGTTCGGAGGATTACACATCGTTTTTGGAACGATTATCGCTAGGAGGCACGGTGGCTAAACAGACTGCCAGATCCATTTCCCAACATAGCTCACAACATGGGACGCAAGAGGGCAAGACGCCTGAATCGAAGTCGCGCGGCTCATCACGCGTCGAGCAGGCGATGCGCGCCGCCGAGAAGGCGCCCGAGCTGGACGGCCTGATCCACGAACGGATGCGGCTGGGCATCGTGAGCGCGCTCGCCGCGAACGAACCACTCACTTTCGGCGAACTGAAAGATCTGCTCAAGACCACGGACGGCAACGTCAGCGTCCACGCGCGCAAACTGGAAGACGCCGATTACATCTCGTGCTCCAAATCATTCGTCGGGCGTATGCCGAAGACGGAATACCGCCTGACTGAAAAGGGGCGCCGCGCCCTGGAGAATTACTTGAACCACATGGAAGCTCTGATCCGCGCCGCGCGCGAACGCTGAGGCCGTTTCGCTTTGAGCGTAGCCGCCGCGCGTAACCCGAGGTCACACAGGAGAGACTATGTACCAAATGGCACGTGTTGAAGAGATCGGTCAGTCCGCGATCAGGACGCATCACAGCGTGATCCGCCTGCGGACCAGTGAGTGTTTGCAGTTCGTAGACGTCACCGACGCCGTGGAAGAGATCGTCGCCCGCGCGGGCATCAGACATGGCTGGGTCAACGTGCAAACGAAGCACACGACCACTGCGATCATCGTCAATGAAAGCGAGCCCCTTTTGCACGAGGATTTGAAGCGCATGCTCGAACACCTGGCGCCGCGTTCGGGCGACTACGAGCATAACGACCTCAGCCGCCGCGTCGGCGTCCCGCCTGATGAGCCTGCCAACGGCCATTCTCATTGCAAAGCCCTCTTCCTGCCGATGTCGGTCTGCGTCAACGTCGCCGACAGTCGGCTCCAATTGGGGCGCTGGCAGAGAATCTTCCTGATCGAACTCGACGAATCGCGCGAGCGCAGCGTGTCCGTGATGGTGATGGGATAGAAAGACAAGGGGACAAGGAGACAAGGAGACAGTGAAAAACTGACATCGCCCTGTCTACTTGTCCCCTTGTCCCCTTGTCCCCTTGTCCCCTTGTCCCCTTGTCCCCTTGTCCTCTTGTCCTCTTGTCCTCTTGTCCCCTGCGGTCCCTCCATGCCTGCGGTCTCTACGGCGCCAAAGTCTGCAACCTTGTCGTCGGGTTCGTCGTTTAATCAATCGCAACCGCTTGCTGACGCTCGCGGTACTTTACCTTCAGAAAAAATCGCGTGAGCTGTTAATCCTTTCGGGCGAGAATCGTTTGACCGGTTGGGGCTACGCCTATGAAACACCTCTATTCGTTTTACGCCGACGCCGCGAAGATCGCGCTGCAATCCATTTTCGCGCACAAGCTGCGCACGTTTCTGACCTTGATCGGGATCATCATCGGCGTCGCGTCGGTGGTGATCGTGGGCGCTTCGATCAGCGGCTTCAACACCTACGTCGTGACGGCCGTTTCGAAGATGCTGGGCGTCAACCATTTTATGATCGCCCGCTTCGCCAGCCAGGGGCGGGTGACCGAGGAGCAGTGGGAACGCATGATGCGCCGCAACAAGCGACTCTACGTCGAGGATTACGAATGGCTGCGCGACCACTGCAAAACCTGTCTCGAAGTCGGCGCGCAGCTCAACGCCAGCGTCAACCTCAAACAAAACGGCCACGAAACCTTCTTCACCCGCGTCCAGGGGGTGACGTCCAACATGGTTGTCATCGAGGATAAGAATATCGCCGAGGGCCGCTTCATCGCCCCGCACGAGGTCGAACACGCCGGGCTGGTCTGCGTGATCGGGGCGGAGGTGAAAGAAAAGCTTTTCGAGGGCCGCGACCCGATCGGCCAGACGCTCAAGATCCAGGGTACTCCGATGACCGTGATCGGCGTCGAAGAGAAGCGCGGGACATTTATGGGGCAGTCGCAAGACAACCATCTCTACATCCCGCTGATGACTTTCGGACGTCTCTTCGGCCGCCGCCAGAGCCTTCAACTGCACGGCAAATCCGGCGGCGTCGAAACGCTCCCCACGACCATCGAAGAGGCGCGCATGGTGATGCGCAACCGCCACAAACTGATCGGCGAAGAAGAGGACACTTTCGGACTGGTCAACACCGGCGACCTGAGGGGGCAGATCGATCAGTTTACCGGCGCGATCGCGCTCGTGGTCACGCCGGTCACGTTGTTGTCGCTGCTGGTCGGCGGCATCGTCGTGATGAACATCATGCTCGTCAGCGTGACCGAGCGGACTTTCGAGATCGGGTTGCGCAAAGCGGTCGGCGCCAGGCGCAAACAAATAATGGTTCAATTCCTTATCGAGTCTTCGTTGCTCGCCTCCGTGGGAGGCGCCCTCGGGTTGCTGCTCGCGGCGGGGATTTCATGGGCCGTGCGCATGTCAACGCCGATCCCGATGACGATCACAATCGGCTATGTCCTGTTGTCGTTGGGAGTGTCTGGCGGGATCGGGCTGATCGCGGGCCTCTATCCGGCGTACAAGGCGTCGCGGCTCGATCCGATCGTGGCGTTGAACAAGAACTGAGAATGGTACGGTACAGGGAGGGGTAGCGACCTGGTAGCCTCGTGCGGCGCTCTCACTCCGGCGACGCCAGGTCGCTACCGCTCCCTGTACCGTACCGGTGGCGAAATATATGATGTTTCGATCAATCATTCCAACCGAAACCATCGCAATGGCATTGAGCATGGTTCGCGCGAACAAGCTCCGAAGCTTTCTCACCGTGCTCGGCATCGTCATCGGGGTCACGGTCGTGATCGCGGTCGCCTCGATCCTGACCGGCTTGCGCGGCGTCATCGTCTCGATGGTCGAAGATTACGGCACGAACAACATCTACGCCTTCCACCTGACCACCGGCCCGAGGATCGGCGAGCGCGACCGCAGCGAGTACATGCGCAAGCCTCTCACTCCCGAAGACGCCGAAGCGATCCGCCAGCAGGCCGTCGCGATCGAAGACGTGGCGAACGTCCTCTTCCTCTGGCGGCTCGACCGCACGATCAAATGCCGCGGGCGGTCCTACAAGGAGGGCTTTCTGCAAGGCGTTTCGCCGAGTTACGCCAGAGTCACAAACGTCTCGCTGCAGCAGGGGCGTTTCATCTCGGAGGTTGACGACCAGCATCGCCGCGACGTGATGGTCATCGGCGTCAACGTCGTCGAATCGCTCTTCCCGAGTCAGGCCAGCGTGGCCGGCGAACAGGTCGAATTGATGGGGCGCCCCTTTGAAATCGTCGGCGTGCTCGAGAAGCGCAAGAACACCTTCTTCGGCGAAAACGAAGAGGACAACGCGATCTTCATCCCCTTCGAGACCGGCCGCAAACTTTCGCCGATCAGCAAGGAAATGAACCTGAACATCAAGGCCAGGACCGGGATGCTGCGCGACGGGCTGGATCAGGTCGAGCAGATTCTGCGCCGCCAGCGCGGCGTGAAGTACAACGAGCCGAACAATTTTTCCCTCACCACGGCCGACAAAATTATCGAACAGTTCGACGGGATCACGGCCGGCGTCGGCCTGTTCGCGATCGCGATCTCGGCCGTGGGCCTGCTGGTCGGCGGCATCGGCGTGATGAACATCATGCTCGTCAGCGTCACCGAGCGCACCCGCGAGATCGGCGTCCGAAAGGCCATCGGCGCCCGCAAACGCGACATCGTCCGCCAGTTCCTGTTCGAGGCCATGACGCTGACCGCACTCGGCGGAATCCTCGGAGTGATCCTCGCCGTCGTGGTCAGCTATGTGATCATGTTCTTCCTGCCCCAACTCCCTGCCTCGATCCCGCTCTGGGCCGTCGTGAGCGGGATGGCCGTCTCGATCCTGGTCGGACTGGTCTTCGGCGTCTGGCCCGCGAAGAAGGCCGCCAACCTCGACCCAATCGAGTGTCTTAGGTACGAATAGGCTCGCGGACGCTCACAGGACTCTTGCCTTGCGCACGCTTTTATGGATAATGGCTTTGTGGTACAAAGTAGTTTGTATCACGGACTACTTGGTATAGCGTGTTAAGCGCAGCCGTCAATTCAAAAAGTCGCGTAGGAGGCGTCCCGATGAAAGTCAAAATGATTCTGCCGGCGCTGACCGAAGCCAAAAGCCCGTTCTGGCGTCCGATCAAATATTCCTTGTTTCCGCCGCTGGGGCTTGCCACTCTCGCCGGATATCTCAACGATGACGACGACGTCCGTTTGCAGGACGAACACGTTGAAACCCTCGACCTGGACGACGAGCCCGATCTGGTTGTAATTCAGGTTTACATCACTTCCGCGAAGCGATCTTACGAAATCGCCGACCATTACCGCCGCCGCGGCGCGCACGTTTGCCTGGGAGGCTTGCATGTCACGTCATTACCCGAAGAGGCCGCCGGGCATGCCGACACCGTCTTCATCGGGCCTGGCGAAGACACGTGGCCGGCCTTCCTTCGAGACTTTCGCTCGGGGCGGCCTGGTAAGCTCTATCGCTCGGCGATCCGCACGCTCGACGGCTTGCCGAGTATTCGCCGCGATCTGATCAAGCGCCATCTTTACCTCGTGCCGAATTCGATCGTGGTCTCGCGAGGATGCCCGCACACCTGCGATTTCTGTTACAAGGAGGCGTTTTTCGAGGGCGGAAGATCTTTCTACACGCAGACCGTGGATGACGCGCTTCGAGAGATCGAACGTTTGCCCGGGCGTCATCTGTATTTTCTTGATGACCATCTGTTCGGGAATCCCAGGTTCGCCGCTGCGTTGTTTGACGGAATGAAAGGCATGGGGCGGTTGTGGCAGGCGGCGGGCACCGTCAAATCCGCGCTCGCGCCCGACCTCTTGGAGAAGGCCGTCGAATGCGGGCTGCGAAGCCTGTTCGTCGGTTTTGAGACGCTCAGCCCCGCGAACCTGCGCGAACAGCACAAATATCAGAACCTGAATCGCGATTACACCGCAGCCGTCAAGCGGTTACACAGTTTGGGCGTGATGATCAACGGCAGCTTCGTTTTCGGCATGGACGACGATGACGACTCGGTTTTCGACCGCACGGTCGAATGGGCGATCGAGCAGGGAATCGAGACGGCGACCTTCCATATCCTCACCCCTTATCCGGGCACGGCCCTGTATCAATGAATGGCCGCTCAGGGGCGTATGACCAGCGATGAGTGGGATTTGTTCGACACCCGCCACGTCGTTTTCCGCCCGGCCAGGATGTCGGCGGAGAGTTTGGAGGCCGGGTACTGGCGCGCCTATCGCGATTTCTATCGCTGGGGATCGATCTTCAGGGGCGCGTGGACTAAAGACAACCTCCTCGGGCGATTGCGCCACATCGGTTACGCGGGCGGCTGGAAGAAATTCGAGCCGTTGTGGGATTGGGTCATTCGCGCCAAACGCGCGGGGAGCATGCTGCCGGCATTGGAAACAATCCTGTCTGGGTTCGGCAAACATTCGGCAGGGAGAAAACCTGAAGCTCCCCCAGAACTGAAAGCGGACCTTTTACCGGCAAAACCCTGAAAAGGAATATATAGGACAAGGGGCCACAGGGCTCAACTATTGAGCTTCAGGCGCCAAGCTTTACAATGCAATCGTCCGGGGGAAAGCCTGTGTTGGCAATTCAACTATTGCGATCATCTCAAAACGAGGCGTAAATGACAGACAAGACGAGACTGGGTTTTTCAATAATGGCGGCGGCGTTGGCGGCCGGCGCGTTGGGCGACGGGCTGCTGCGCGCTACGCCATGGGGGGTGAACCTGTTCGTATGGGTTGCGGCGCTGGCCGCCTTGGCCGCAGGCGTCTTGATTTTGAATCGGGTCGATCTTGACGGCGGGAGCCGTCGGCTCGTGATCCCGCTATTATTCTTCGCCGCCGCGATCGCGTGGCGGGATTCGCCTGTGCTGAGGGCGCTGAGCCTGATCGGGATAGTCATCACGCTGGCGATGATTTTGATGCGATCTAAGGCGGGAAAGCTCCTGGCCGCGGGAGTGACCGATTACGCGCTCGGCGTTTTGATCTCTCTTTATCACGCTCTGACGGGCGCGGGCTATCTGATTGGCGGCGAAATCGAGTGGAAAGAGATTCCGCACGACGGTTTGGCGAAACATCTGGCCCCGGTGGCCAAGGGGCTGGCGATCGCCTTTCCGCTGCTGTTGATCTTTGGCGGGCTGCTGGCGTCCGCCGACGCGGTTTTTTCGAACCTGATAATTCGTCTCTTCGATTGGGACGTCGAAAGCCTCGTAGTTCATTGCCTGCTGACGGCGTTCATCGCCTGGGGGGTCGCGGGGTTTTTGCGCGGAGTCGTGACCGGTAAAGAGATGAAGGCCGGCGCCGCAAATCGACCGGGGTTTTTATGGCTGGGCGTCACTGAGACGGCGATTGTTCTCGGCCTGCTGGATGTTTTGTTTCTGAAATTTGTTGTCGTGCAGTTTCAGTATTTCTTCGGCGGCGCGGCGAGGATTCAAGCCGTCGCCGGGCTGACTTACGCCGAATACGCGCGCAGGGGTTTTTTTGAGCTTGTCGGCGTCGCCGCGCTGGTATTGCCGCTTTTGCTGGCGGCGCACTGGCTGTTGCGCAAAGAGAAAGCGCGGGACGAGATCGTCTTCCGCGTTCTGGCCGGAGCGCAGATCGCTTTGCTGTTCGTGATAATGGTTTCCGCCTTGCAGCGGATGCGGCTTTATCAACGCGAATACGGGCTGACGGAATTGCGGGTTTACACGACGGTTTTTATGGGATGGCTTGCGGTGGTCTTTGTCTGGTTCGCAATGACTGTGTTGAGAGGCCGGCGCGAACGGTTCGCTTTCGGCGCGGTGGCGACGGGGTTTCTCGCGATCGGAGCTTTGCTGGCCGTCAATCCCGACAGGCTGATAGCGCGCGTGAACGTCGAACGTGCGATAGCCGGGCGCGACTTCGACGCCGCATACGCCGCCTCTTTGAGCGCGGACGCCGCGCCGGAACTGATCGCGGCGCTGCCGAAGCTGAACCGCTCGCAACGTTGCGCGCTGGCATCGCAGATATTGCAAAGCCGGCCGATTGCCGGAAGCCCCGGATGGCGCCGCTGGAATTGGTCGCGCGCAGAAGCCGCTCGCGCGCTGGCTGCCGGCGAACAGGAACTGCGGGAATCCGCTTGCCAGTAACCGGCTTCATTCAACGCCTTCGCTGAACCGAATCCCGTTGTGCTTCAAAAATGAAATCGAAATCGTGCGCCGTGGCTAGTAGCGGAAACTCCAGCTCTCGCATATGCGGGACGGCCCTGCGAATCAGGTCTTGAAACTTGATGACGACCAATAAGTCTGTGAGGTCACAAGCGGCGGCGTATTTCCCGGACCAGAACGCGTCGCCGGCGTAAACTTCTTGGAGCGGCTCAAGACCAGTAATAGTCATCTCCGGGTAATATTGCGATTGCCAATCAGAAAGCCAATTGTAGTCGTTGTGCCCGCCATATTGCTCGTAAGCAAAAACGTCAAAGAACCAGCGATCGGCGTTGATGTTGAAGCCATTCATTTTCGTGTATGCCGCCGCTATTCGGAAACGGCCTTTTCAGTCGCCGCAGAGACGGTTGAGATTGTTGTGAGTTCGTCGCTACATTCAACCGTCTTTTCTTCGCCTCCTTCAACCGTCGCTGCGGCGACTCACGGATTTCTCCCATACTCGACACCGGGCGTTAAAACGCCAATGAGGTTAAGTTAGCGATTAGTGGCGCGGACTTTAGTCCGCGCGCCAGCCGTCAGCGCGGACTAAAGTCCGCGCCACTAATCGCGCCAGATGCCTAACTTAACCTCATTGGCGTTAAAACGCCGGCCTGAAACTCCTGCGGTGATGAAAGCGGACCTTCTAGCGGCGACAATAAATAGAGACAGGAATATGACCGAGAGAACAAATTCGCGGCTGCATTGATGTCGCCAAAAGTGTTGACATCCCATTCGCGCAGGCGTAGGATCAACGCCGTCTTCAGTATTGATTTTTTGTTCTTGGCTATTTTCAAAATGACTCAGTATTGATTTTTTGTTCTTGGCTATTTTCAAAATGACAAAGTAAGGGCGCATCCCAGCGCCAAAATTCAAATTCGATTATCCAGACGACCCTCTCGCCATCTAGGGAAGGCTCCGACATTTACTCTGGCGACGTACTCAGTATCTCATCCCCACTTGAGAAACTTTATGCGCTAAGGATTCCACCTGCGGAATTCGTTCATAGCCGTTCTCGGCAAACCAATCATCTTCTGGCGGCGCTCTCGTTTGCGGAAGGCCACACTGATGGCCAGAGCACTATCGGGCCGGGGTGTGAAAGCGCTCGTGCGAAAAGACCCGGGCTCGGTTCCGACGCTTTCGCAAAGCTTAGCGTCTGTCTTTTCCTGAGAATGAAGCTTGCTTACGCCCCTCGTAAGGGGAATACCCCATGGAGCTAGCTCTACAAAAAACTTCACAATAGATCGCCGATTCACACCGGCGATAGGAGGTAAGGGTATGAAAAGCATGAATGCTCAACGATGTATCCTCGTCGTCGTTGTGGTCACTCTTGTCTTCATGGAAGCCTGGAATACCACAGCCGCTCGATCATCCACTACAACCATCTGCGAGGCGGTAAGGGTTGATCCTACCGCTGCCTTCGATCTGGCCACCCCGGCATCTGGCGGGGCGATTGTGCTGGATGCAACGTCGAATGTCCGTCTGGAGGCTCTGCCAGATCCAACCCTGACGGCCGGCGCCGCGTCTACGTTCGCCCCTCCGGGAGCTAATCTCGATCAGATTAGAAATGGAAGCGCAGCTTCCCCTGTGAGTCCTGCAAATTGGGTGAATGGGAACGCAGGAGCTAGCCAAGCGCATTATGCCGAGGGCTATTCGATTCCCTACCGGACCGTAATGACTGAATTGCCGACCGGGACGACAATCACTCTAACCCTCGGATACGACATCAAACACAGCGACAAGAATGCCCTCGACTATCTCACCCATTTCGATCGCATCGACGATCCGACAGGGTCGCATCAACTCACTTTCGGGCACCCTCCGGAGGTCATAAATCCGCTTATCGGAGTATCAGGGGTCTCATCGACAACAACCACCTTTCCGATTCCCGCTCCGAGCTCCGCCGGATCACCAGTGCCAGGTCAGCCCACGACCAGTTTTAACGCGCTACCCGCCGGCGATAAAGTGATGACACTCTTCGGCGGTACGATCACGAATGTTGTGTACGTAACTGAAGGCAGTTTGACCGCGGCCCAGTCGGAAACCCAAATTGCCGTGACCTTCACTGTGGACAGTGCGACCGCAGTGCTGGCCTGGGCCGGTCACATCGCCAGTCGGGTTGATTGGGGGTTCGAGCCTGACGGCGATCCCAGGTCGGCAGGCGGCATTTCAGGTTCGCCCTATCACATGCGGTTGAAAGATTGGAATCTCGGCAACCTCGGCAATCAGGATCGCTCACTCGCTGCCGAGGCAGTCTTTGTGCCCTGCGCTACCTGCTCGGTCGACACTACTACCAGTCCTGTCTGCCCAGGGTCAACCAACACACATACCTCGACGATTGATACCTCTTCTGGGGTTTGCGATAGCCCGGTACATAACTGGACTATCAGCGGGAACGGCGTCATCGTTGGACCTACTAACGGCTCTTCGGTCGTGGTGCTAGCAGGCAATACATGTAACGCTACATACACGATAACCGACAACGTAACGTGTAGCGGGTGTACTGGCGTTACAACAGTTACCTGCTCCAAGACGGTGAACGTTGCTGACACCACGCCGCCGACGGTGACCTTCTGTCCATCGAATGCGACGATCCAGTGCCCGGCAACGCCAGTATTCGGGACCCCGACATTCTCGGACAATTGCGATCCGAATCTGACCATCACTGTCAATGATGTGACGACACCGGGTTCCTGCCCAGGGACTTTCAGCAGGACGCGTACGACTACGGCGACTGACGATTGCGGCAATTCTGTGTCGTGCAGTCAGACCATCACGGTGGTGGACACCACACCGCCGCTGATCGGCCAACCGGGCGCCAACACGACCATCGAGTGTCCGGCCACGCCGGTCTTCACGCCACCGACGGCCACCGACGCCTGCGATCCGAATCCGGCGGTCATTGAGGTCTCGGATGTAACCACGCCGGGTAATTGTCCGGGTACCTTCACCAGAACAAAGACGTGGAGGGCGACTGATGCTTGCGGCAACATGTCGACGACTGTCAGTCAGACCATCACGGTGGTGGACACCACGCCGCCAACGATCACCTGTCCGCCCGGCGTCACTGTGCAATGCTTGGCCGATGTGCCCCCTCCAGTCACCAGCGGTATCGCCAGCGATACCTGTGGCAGTGTGACAATCTCCAGTACAGATGTGAACTCCCCTGGCCCTTGTGGCCCGGCTTGTGGTGGCAGGATCGTACGCACCTACACGGCGACCGATGCCTGTGGCAATACGGCCAGTTGTACGCAGACCATCACATATGGCATTCCTCCGCCCCTCCCTCCGCCCGGCGCCATTGCTCAAGGCATGCAAGAGCTTATCGAGAAGTTGCTAAGCTCGGGTGATCTGGTTGTCGGTGAACTTGGCGCACGCTCACTTACGATCCCCGGAGGCAGTAGCGCCAGGTCCAGCGCCTCGTGTCTCCTATCGAGGCTGCCAGTGGATGGATCTACGAATGCGCTGGAAGATTTCGGTGACAAGACGCTCGACCCGGCCACATGTCAAACGTCTCCATCGTTAGAGCTTCAAGAAAATGGGACGTGGAGGAGTTTGCTATTGGGTCAGACGATCTCGCTAGCGCTGAACCTTCGAGCCGATGCGTATCAGCAGCGACTCAGGCCGGCACGGACGATCAACCTGGCGCCCGACCAGCGATCTGATGTTGATTTCGCGCTCGGCAGTTTACTGCTCACATCGACGGTCTGGTCGCAGAGGGCGTCGCCTGGGCTCGACGGTATACTGGGCACCGGCGACGATGAACTCGATCCGAGCAGCGCTCGTATGCAGTTCGTGATTCCGGCCTCGGTATTGAGCGCGTTAGGGCCCAATGCCACTGTCCCTGATCTCCTGAAACTGGCGAATTCCGCGCTGGCAGGACATCAAACGGGCGACGCGGCCATCTCCGACCTTACCGCGGCTCTGGATGCGATTAACCGCAGCTTCGACTTCGGCAGGCGCCGACGCCTGGTCAACTTATCCAGACCGGCAAGATAGCTGGCGCTTGAATCGCCCGCCACCCATTGGATAGCGAAGCAGAACCTGGATCCCATAGCTTCAGAAGTTGGCTGTGGCTCCAGCATGATAGTCGGTGGTGGTGGGAGTGACTCTCGCTAATGAATCGCGCGTGGTCGCTGTCGAAGCCACCCTTCGAGGCGATCGCGCGCCACCTTAAAACCTGCAGGGGCCAGCGCTGTCGGCATCCTGTCCAACTCAGGGGCTGCAGCGCTGCGGCCCCTGTACTTTCAATCTTTCATCGCGGGCAGTTGACCCATCTCAATTGCGCGCCGCTGTGGAGGAAGCGGTCGCGACTGAGTCAACTGCTCCACCTAAACGCTGACGCGTCGTAGGTGGAGCTTGTCCCTGTAATAAGACGCTCTTGCGAGCGAGCGGTTCCGAGACCATAGGCGCGTTGAGGGAGCGCCCTCGCTCTGATGTTCAGACCTGAGAAGCTGAGTTGTACTATAGCGGTTTGCAAATGCGTTTACGGGACTCAAGCGGTACTGTACGGGGAGCGTCAGCGACCTGAACATCGATCAGAAGGCCTATTGATCGATGCTCAGGTCGCTGACGCTCCCCGTACCGTACCGGAGATCACGCCACTTTCCCGTACATGCAATCGCAATCCGCTCTAATGTATGGAAACCTATGGCAAAGAAGAACAAACATCAGACGGCAAGCAAAACAACGCAGCCTGTTCGATCAGTGGAAGGGCGTAAATGGCTGGCGCCCGCAGCTATCGTGTTGATGCTGTCGGCCGCAGCGGTAATTTTCTTCTATGGTCAGAGCTGGAAGAACGGCGCACAGAAAAATGCAGCGATGGAGAGTAGATCGGCGCCCGTGGGCGCGCAAACTCCCTCTTCTGCTCAACCGGAATTGGCACGAATGAAGATAGCGCAGGCCGTAAGGGTTACTGCCGAACTGGATTTCGGAGGCCGTGCGCCAACCATTGCCGAAGCCATTCAAGAGATCGAACGCAGCTATGCGCCAGACGACGGCGTTGGGCGGACTTTTTCGATACTCGATGTCTCCGGCGAGCCGACTCCTGATGACAAACTGTTACAGATCTCGATGCTCGTGAGTAGCGAAAAGCCCGGGATGGGCTATCTGCGATTCAAGCGCACTGGTAAGTTGCTCTGGCAGGCTCGCATCGGCAATCCCGGAGAGCCTCCGGCAAAACAGAAAAATTTGATGATCTATCTTGCCAACGGCGCAAACGGCAATTATGTGCTCGATGGTGAGCGCAGTGGCGATTCTGTATTGAATATCTACCTGAAAAATTCCACACAACTCGTGCGCGATGTTTGGCCTGATGGCGCAGAACGTGAAGTGACTTTAGTTTACAGCGCCTGCGGGTGCCCGGTAAAAGTGATGGCTCGGCGAGTTGGTGAAAGAACAGTTCGCACGAAAGATTTGCCAGTTATCTTTCCGGATGATCCAGATGAGGTCACAGTGATTTCCCGTCTGATGAAGTGGTGAATTCTGATGTTTCAACGTTCTGCTTTTACGTCGAACTCACGTTAGATTATCAATTATCGATCCTTGTGAGCCTCCCATTTACGGTTTTACGCCAAGTTTGCTTTTGACCTGACTGATACTGAACTCCAGCCAGCCGCGTTCATTGCTGTTGCGGCAGCGCGAACGCAGCGTCTCCAGAGCCTTGAGTTTTGCTTCGAGCGACAGTTTGTGATTCGCATCGGCCGCGAGCGCCATGTCGCTCAGATGCAGCGCCTCGACGGCCTGCCCGGCCTGCGCGCGTTCCATCGCGAGCCTGGCCACGGCGTCCGGGCCGCCCGCGAGTTTGACGACGTCGGGATAGACCGATGAGGCCGGCTTTTCATACATCGTCGCCGGGTTGAGGTCGAACCATCCGACGTAGCCTTCGTAAATGCCTCGCACCGACCAGCTCAATTTGCCGTAGCTGGCGCCGATGTTCAGCTCGGGCGGCAGCTTGATCTCGTTCATCAACGTCCACACGTCCTTGCCGGCGTTCATGCCTTTGACCGTCTCGTCGTGAACGTACTGGATCGCGTCGCGGTAGCGCGTGAGTTGCTTGACGATCTCTGCATTGCCGATGATAGGCGCTCCGTGGCTAGGCAGGACGATTTCGGGTTTGAGCGCCAGGACTTTGTTGAGCGAGTTGACGTAATCGAGCGCCCATCGGGGTTGTGTCCCGCGCAGCGTGTAGATGTTGGGGAACGACATGTAGAAGTTGTCGCCGATGAAGGCCGCCTTGTATTTCGGAACCCAGACCGTCGCGTGATCCGGCGTCTCGCCCGGCGTACTGAAGACCTCAAATTTAACTCCGCCGAGTTCGAACTCGTATTTGTCGTCAAACAGTATCGTCGGCTCGATCTTCGAGCCGTAATTTCCCGGCCACGGCCCGGGATCGGGGATACGCATCGAGAATTGCGCGGCGTTGCGGCGGGCGAAGAAGCCGCTGAGTCGCGTCTGGTAATGCCGAAACTCCACGTGATTTTTCTGCGCGATGATCTGCGTGTCGGGTTGCTTCCATGCCGGAACGCCGCCGGTGTGATCGCCGTGAGCATGCGTCAAGATGATATATTTGACCGGGCCTGCGTTCTCGGCTTGCAGCAATTGTTTATGTCGCGCGGCGTTGAATGGCATTGAAGTGTCGATGATTACGTTGCCGGCTTCGGTCACGACCATGAATGTGTTGCCGAAGCCGATGGCCTGATAGATCGCTTCGCCGAACTTGAGCGCTTTCTTTTGATCCTGTCCGGCGCTGAGCGGATTGTCGTCCATCTGTCCCTGCTGCGCGCGGGTCATTGGTTGAATTGACAGAATCGTGATTGAAAGGAAGGCGGCGATTGCTATATGAAGGGCACACCAAGATTTGGATCGAAAAAACGTAGCCACAGAGAGCACAGAGAGCACAGAGGGATTTGGCCAGGCTTTCGGCCTCGGTGTCCTCTGTGGGCTCTGTGGCTTAATCCAGTTCTTGGTGTGCCCAACATATAAGAGAGATTTTGCGCGGCTCATGGACCTTATCCTCCGCATTTCTTCGTATATAGAGAATTAGAAGCCGTCCTGCGCTATTCAACTGGGCGTCGTGATGAATGTCAATTGGCGCAATGCGACGCCGGAAAAAATCTCATGGGTTTCTCTCAGCGATTTCCCTGGTAAACTTACCGCGCGAATTTTTCCTGGAACTTTTCCGGCGTCCCGCGTCCAACAAAGGCAAAGGCAAAGTCAAAGGCGCTGCTGGCGAAAATCCGGGCTTTGCGGCGTTAATCGAATTATGGCGAAAACGCTCTCTCATTCGAGTGATGAGGAACTCCTGCGGCTGATGCTGGCCGGGGACGGCGACGCTTTTGAGGCTCTATATGATCGAAGGCAGGGAGGGGTCTATCGGTTCGCGTTGCGTATGAGTGGCTCGGCTGAGATCGCCGAGGATGTGACGCATGACGTCTTCATCGCCCTGATGCGCGACGGGCGCCAATTCGATCCGGCGAGAGGGAGCGTCGCCAGTTATCTGTTCGGCATCGCGCGCCACCGCACGCTCAAGCGATTGCAGCGCGAACGGTCCTTCGTCTCGATGAGCGAGGATGGGGAGGACGGAGGAGGCGCCTTAGATGAGAAGCTGGTCGCCGACGCAGATCCGTTCGCCGATCTGTCGCGGAGTGAAACGATCGATCTGGTGCGGCAAGCCATTCTGGCATTGCCCGAACATTATCGTGAGGTCGTGGCGCTGTGCAGTCTCGGCGAAATGAGTTATGAGCAGGCCGCGAGCGTGATCGGGTGTCCGGTGGGCACAGTCCGCTCGCGATTGAACCGCGCGCGCGAGATCCTGGTCAGGAAGTTGAGCGCGGTTAAAGGCCCCACCGCAAATTCCGCGCCCAATTCCGCAATGGCCGCGCGATGAGACGAGAAGCTATGTTCTGTCGTGATTTTGAAAATATCGCAGGCGATCTGGCCTCCGGGCGGTTAATGGAAGCGGCGAAGCGCGAGCGCGCGCTTCGCCATGCTTCCGAATGTTCCGCATGCGCGTTGTGGTTGAACGCCGAGCGGACGCTTGAGGCGGGGCTGCTGGCGTTGGCTGAAGGCGCCGAAGAGGGCGAAGCCCCGCCTCATTTGAAACTGGCGTTGCGGGCGGCTTTCGATCGACAGGTCGAAGCCGCTCCCGTTCAGATTTCCGCGCCGGCCCGCTCGCGCAATTTGACGCGTTGGCGCCTGGCCGCCGCCGCTTTGATTCTCCTCGCCGTCGCCGTCGCGCTCTTGTCGCGCATCGCGTCACCGAATTTAAAGAAGGAAGATGTGTCGGGCAGAAAGGACCCGGCGCCGTCGTCGATTCCGGCGCAGCGTGAACAATCGCCACAGGGCGTCATTGAGCCGGACAAGCGGGAACAGAAGATCGATACATACGTCGCCAAAAAAACGCCAACCAAACGCCACACGCGCCGCCGCGCTGCGACTTCCGACGATGTGGCTCGCAATGACGAAACCGTCACGGACTACATTCCGCTGACCTACCTGGCGGACGCGACCGCCGTGGAGAGCGGCATAGTGCTGCGCGTGGAGTTGCCCCCTTCAGCGCTGATGGCAGTGGGATTGCCGGCGCCGGTCGAGCGAACCGATTCTCGCGTCAAAGCCGATGTGGTAGTTGGCGATGACGGCGTGGCGCGCGCCGTCCGGTTTGTGCGGCAGGACTCGGTAAGGAGATGAATATATGTACGTCAGGAAAAATTTGATAATAGCCATTATCTGGGTTTTTGCGTTGAGCGTCCTCGTCATGGCCCAGGGCCAGTCGCCGCGGAAAGGGCCTCCGGGCTTCGGCCCGCCGATGGGGGGGCCGGATCAGGGGCCTGGCCGCCAGTTTCCGCCCGATCACGCTCTAAGCATCTTGTCGCCCGAGATGCGCTTCGACGGCAAAGTCGTGAAGGGCGCGCCTTATTCGGCCACCGCAATCACCGAGAGCGTGCAAACGCTCTCGAACGGCGCGCGGATCACACACAAGACGACGGCGTCGATCTACCGTGACAGCGAGGGGCGCACGCGGCGCGAGATGACGCTGGACCGCATCGGGCCGTTTGCGACCGCGGACGAGCCGACGCAACTGATCTTCATCAATGACCCTGTCGCGGGCGTTCACTACATGCTCGATCAGCGCAGCCACACGGCGCGCAAGATGGCGGCTCCTTCGGAGGACAGGCTGCGGCGCCGTCCTCCGGGGGAGAGGGCGCCTGATAGGGCGCCCGAGAAGGCGCATTCGGAGGCCAAGACCGAATCGCTCGGCAAACAGGTGATCGAAGGCGTCGAGGCTGAAGGCGTACGCTCGGTCATCACGATCCCCGAGGGCAAGATAGGCAACGACCGTCCGATAGAGATCGTTTCCGAGCGCTGGGATTCTCCCGAATTGCAGACGGTCGTCTTGAGCAAGCACAACGACCCGCGATTTGGCGAGACCGTCTACCGGCTGACCAACATCAATCGCGCCGAGCCTGCGCAGACGCTGTTCGAGGTCCCGGCGGATTACAAGGTCGAAGAAGGTCAGCCGGGGGGCTTTTTAGGAGGCCGGCCCATGAAGAGGCCGGGTGATCGATAATTCGTGGAACTCCGCGGGAGGCTCGCGGGCATAGCTATTGTGAGTGACAGTTGTGGGCGCGCTTCAACCGCGTAAGGTGGGGATTAACCGCGCATTCAATCTAACCCGCCGCGCGGTTGAACCGCGCGCCCACTCATCCAGGAGCAGGGAGAGGCAATAGAGCCAATAAAGGCAAAAGAGCCAATGTAGGCAAAAGAGGCGAAAATGAAATTTAGCCTCTTTTGCCATTTTTTTGCTCCCGCCGTCGCCTTGAGGTCACTGTCAATCTGGCTTGCTTCCGTCAGCCTGAATAGGTTTGACGGAGGAAGGATAGACGCCGCTCTCAGCCATTTCCTTTTGCAGCGACGCGAATTCGCCGATCAATTGATTCGCCTCCTGAATCGCTTTATCCATCGCCGCGCGGACTTCGGGAATCTGGCGGCTCTGCGTCTCGGTCGGGCGCGAGGTTGAAGCCATGACGCCGCTCTTCAACTGGCCGATCCGGGAGCGGAGCCCGCGGGCGAAGCTCTCGAAGTCGCCAGTTACCGACGGGTCGCTAACCCCGACGCCGAACTGTCGACCGACGGGCTGGAACTTTTTGGCGAATTCTTCGACCCTTGTCTTCAACGCGGCGGGAGCGTCTTTATTGTCTTTCACGGCCTGCTGCATCGCGGTCAATCGCTGGTTGAGCGCGCCCACGCTGTCCGAAGCTTCGTTGAAAGTTCTCTGTATCCGATGCAGTTCCATCGCGGCGTCGAACGCGGCGCGGCGGTCGGCCTCGGCGATGGTGATTTCGGGATCGCCCTGTACACTGAATGTGTTCGTGGCCACTTCTTTGCCGTCGACTATCAACGTGACCTGATACTGTCCCGGCGGTATGAACGGTCCGGTCAAGCCCCCGCCGCCGAATCCGCCGCCCCCGCCCCCGCCGCCGCCGGGGCCTTGCTGTTGAATCCGCGGTTGGGGAAGCGGCTCCACGCGCAGATCCCAGAGCGCGGTGTTGACGCCCGCCTCGGCCTTGCCCTTCAGCGCGTCGCCCGAAAGTTCGCGCGCCACCTTGCCGGATGAATCTTTCACGACCAGCGACAGGCTCTTGGCCGGCGCCTTGAGAAAGTAATTGAACGACGCGCCGACATCAGGGTTTTTGCCGAGGAACTGCATGTCGCCCTCGAATTCGCGGGTGCGGTCGCCGGCCAGATTCATTTGCGTCGCCGCGCGCACGTCGAAGAGGAACGCGTCTTTCGACCGCGCCACGGCGAATTGCTGGAAAGGCGTCAGGTCGTCGAGAATCCAGACGCCGCGCCCATGCGTGGCCAGTATCATCGCGTTGTCGCGCGGGTGCAGCGTAATTTCGTAGACCGGCACGGTCGGCAGGTTAGCCTTGACGCGCGCCCACTGCTTGCCGCGGTCGAATGTGACGTAGAGGCCGCGCTCCGTGCCCAGGTAGAGAATGTCGGGGCTCCTCAAATCCTCGGTGATCGTGCGCGCGACCTCCCCTTTCGGAAGGTCGCCGGCGATCGGGCGCCACGTCTGGCCGTAATCGCTGCTGGCGTAGACGTAAGTGTTGAAGTCGTTCAGGCGGTGCCCGTCGAACGTCGCGTAGACCGTGGCGTCATCGAAGCGCGACGGCGCCAACTCCGACACGTAGGTGTTCGCGGGCAGTCCCGGTATCTTCGCCGTGACGTTAACCCAGTTCGCGCCGTCGTCGCGCGAGACGCTGACCACGCCGTCGTCGGAGCCTGCGTAATACAACCCGGCCTTCTTCGGCGATTCGGCGAAGCTCACCAGATTGCCGTAGGAACCGCCGCCGTCGTTCCTGGCAATAGTTATATCCTTGCCCTTGACGCCCATCAGTTCGAGCGCGTCGCGGTCAGTATTGGAGGTCAGATCGGGGCTGATCGCCTTCCACGAGTGTCCGCGATCCGTGGATTTCATGACACGGTTGGCGCAGACGAAGACCGTCGCGGGGTTGTGCGGCGAGATCAGCATGGGCGTGTCCCAGTTCCACCGGTACGGCTTCTCGCCTTCGGGCGGTTCGGGGCGGATCGTTTTGCGCTCATTGGTCACGCGGTCTACGCGATTCATCCGGCCGTCCTGCGATTCGGAGTACATGACGCGGCTGTCGGAAGGATCTATCTGCGCGACAAAACCGTCGCCGCCGCCGATGATCCACCAGTCGTCGTTGGCGATGCCCGACGCCGACCTGACCGCGCTCGGCCCGCACCAGGCGTAGTTGTCCTGCAACCCGCCGCAGACGGTGTACGGCGTCTTGAAGTCGTAACTAATGTGATAGAACTGAGAGAGGTTCGTATTGCGCAGAAAGACGTAGGTCTTGCTGCGGTCGTAAGAGGCGCCCACGCCGCCGTCGCCGCCGATGATGAGGTGGTTCGAGTTGTTCGGATTGATCCACATCGCGTGGAAGTCGACGTGAATCTTCCGCGCGCCGTCGCTACGGAACGTCTTGCCGCCGTCGTCCGAAACGTGAAGTTGCACGCCGAGAACGTAAATTCGCTGATCGTTATTCGGGTCAATGCGAATTTGGGAAAAATACATCGGGCGCGGATTCACATTCGACATCTTCGTCCAGGTCGCGCCCGCGTCTTCCGAGCGGTAGACGCCGCTCTCTTTCTGGTGTTCGACGCGCGCGTAAACAACGTTCGGGTCGCGGCGATAGACGTCCATCCCGATGCGGCCCATCGGCCCTTCAGGCAAGCCTTTAGTGAGCTTCATCCACGTTCGCCCGGCGTCGGTAGATTTCCAGATCGCGCTGCCCGCCCCTCCGCCGTTCATCCCCCACGTCGAACGGCGGCGCTGATAGGTCGCCGTGTAGAGCGTCTTGTTGTTCGACGGGTCCATCACCAACTCGGTCGCGCCGGCGCTTTCGTCAACCGTCAGAACGCGGCTCCACGTCTCGCCGCCGTCGGTGGTTTTATAAACTCCGCGATCCCCGCCCGGCCCCCACAGGCTGCCCAGCGCCGCGACGTAAACGACGTCGTGATCGACCGGATCGACGATGATGCGGGCGATCTGCTTCGAATCGCGCAGCCCCATGTTCTTCCACGTCTTGCCGCCGTCCGTAGATTTGTAGGCGCCGTCGCCCCAGGACGAACTCTGGCGGTTGTTATTCTCGCCAGTTCCGACCCAGACGAGGTTCGCGTCGTTCGGCGCGATGGCCACGTCGCCGATTGACGAGGTAGCCTCGTTGTCGAAGACCGATTCGAATGTCGTCCCGTTGTTGACGGTCTTCAACAGCCCGCCGGTCGCCGTTGCCACGTAAAAGACCGCCGGATTGCTTTCGAGCACGGCGAAATCGTCAATCCGGCCCCCGGGCGTGGCCGGGCCTATTTCACGAAACCGCATTTTATCGAACGGGGAAGAAACCGATGAGGCGCCGCTCTGCGTGTGGCCGGCCGGATTCCAGACCAGAAGCGGCGCGACGAGCGCGACCAGAAAAGACGCGCGAGCAAAGATGCGTGTGGATGCCATGAAGCGTTCCTCCTGAAGGGTGAATTAGAGTGTGATGAGTAAGATTGCGCCGTGAATTTTACCGATGACAAGGACGGAGTGGAACGGAGACGCGTTGCCGTTTTTTCAATCTTTCTGGTACTAACGGATTTTGTGGTTTGTGGCCGTTGCCGGTCCTGGAAAGAATCTTAGCCACGAATGAACACGAATATTCACGAATAGAAGCGAGAAAATAGCAGCCAAACAATTTATCAGACCGGAAATAATATTCGTGTTCATTCGTGTTCATTCGTGGCTAAAAACATTTCTCCCCTCCGGGAGGCGCGCCACAAAATCCGTTAGCATCGGCAATCTTTACAAATCTCAGGCATCGCTCAATAAGCGGGTCTTCCACAACGGCGACCAGGAAGCGCAACTCCCGCTGATCTCGCTCTTCGGCGCGAGCAACGAGATGCCGCAGGGCGATTCGGGAACACTTCCCCTGTGGGTATCAATGGTATGGCCGAGCGTTTGGCGCGCTAACCGGTCAGCGGCGCAGTGTTTCCGGCAGCGACAGCATGAATTCGCGGACGGACGCGATCTGGTTGTTCTCCGAAATGAACTCGAAGTCAGAAGCGCTGACAGAGAGCTTTCGTGAGTCCTGTGACGCGCCGACGCACGCATGCAGCGCCGGGCATTCGTCAATCAACGCGAGCAGGACGGCCCACGCCAGCAGATCCAGGGTCGCAATCACATCCAGCGCGTCCCGGGCACGCCACGGCGCGCCGGCCTGCCAATGTTTCGCCATCTTGATGCGAAGCGCATCCAGCCCCGCCTGAATCTCGCGGTCGTCACACCGCATACGGTCCAGGACTGCGATCAGTTGTTCCGCCGCGTACATGCTGACTTCGCAATGAAGGACCGTCCACCCGACCTGGAATACGCTGACAAGGTCGTGATTGATGAGGAAGGAGATGGGCGGCGCCGTCGCGTTCGCCGGGAGCCAGTGCGGTGGCCAGTTTTCCAGACCAAGGTTGCAGATCGCGATGGCGGCATCCGACGCCTCCTGCGCCGTAAAGGGCCGCGCCTGGATGGAACATCCGGCCATGAGCGTGTTCGCAAGATAGGCGAGTTCCTCGTTCCTCGCCGAATAGGCGGTATGGTCCTGGTCGAAGGCGAACTCCAGGTGCGATCGGATATGGCCGAGACGTGGCGCGCGCCCATCTGATCCGCTAGGCAACGATCGAGGCGGCTGCGCGAGGATCCCCGCATCGAGGAGTACCTCGAAGACCGCGGCGACCGCCTCCGCGAAGTCCTCAGGGATGGGCGGATCAGTCGTCGCTTCTGATCCGGCCGCCAAAAGCCCGGGTTCGCTTGACGCGCTGTTGACGTCCGCCGCTCTCGTCTCGTCGATGGCCCGGAAATATGCGCCCGCGAGCGGGTTGGCGGGCGGCGCGGCGTCGCTCCCGAGCCGAAGCTCCCGTGACATCTGTAGGAACGCGCGGGCCTGCGCGGGCGTCACATACCCCTGTTTCTCCCGGCGTCGTTCACGATCGACCGCCAGATCGAGCATGGCCTGATCCCCCTCGGAGAGCAGGTCGTCCAGCCCATCGATCTCGCGCCCGGAGTTTGAGAGCGCACGGCAGCCCTGCATCACCTGATGGAAGTAGTCGGGATGCCACGCGTCGAGGGACGTCAGGACCTCGACGATCGCCTCCCAGGAGTCGGCGCGCTTGGCCACGAGCAGGTAGCCGCCGACGTCGAATCTGAGCCCATCATCAAAGACGCTAATCGCGTCCGCGTAGAAGGTGACCAGTTCTCCATCCGTCGTCTCAAAGGGCGTAACCGCCGCAAGGTCGTAGACGAGCGTATGCTGCGCGAGCCCGGCGACCACAAGGTCGACGTCCATCCCCGCGAGCTTCTGCGCCGCTGCGGCGGCGCCGGATTCCACCAGCACTTCGAGCCACACGCCGAAACGGTCGGCGTCGAACTGCTCGTCCCGGCCGGGTTGGGCGGCGCGCCACAAGTCGAGATCAAAAATGCGCGCCAACTGCTCCGGCGTTGCCAGCGTCACGATCTCGCCGCAATCCTCAAGCCCACAGGTCTGAATGACTCGGTGAAGCAGATCGGGCCGCAGTCGGGGGACTACATGCTCGAGGCTTGGAGTGTTCAGAATGCGATCGAGCAGACCACGCCCGTCTGTCGCATCGCGCCCCGCTGGCTTGTCGCTGGGCCGATCCGCGCCGTCGGGACATGGAGTGTGTGATTGCAAGGCGTTCACAAAGCTGTTCATGCGAATTTCTCCTTTGTGTTGAGATGAACCGAATGGACTACTTGCCCGAAGGCGCCACGAACCAGCGAATCTTCTTTCATTGAGAGCTCTCTGTGTGGAGAGTGCGCCTTCTTCGGCTCTGAAGTTAGCCCGCGATATCATCTACAGTGGGAAAAGTTAGGCAAGTTTTTGATGGTGTTTTTTGAGGGCCTAAAACCTGCATTCCGAGCAAGACTTTGATATAATAAAATTGTCAGGGAAGGCTTATATCGCGAATTCGAATTCGCTCCTCCTCTTCCAAAGTCACTCACGAGAAATCCTGATTAGGCTAAAAATGTGAAGGCCGCCCTGATATCCTTGGCGGCCTTTCGTGTTTGTAATCCCCTTTATTTTGCCCACATTGGCAAAACGGAATCACCCTTCCCCGTTCAACGCCATCACCGCGCAACGAAGCCTCGCCTTCATCTCCGGTGTCAGCTACCCGCTGATGCTTTGCACAAACCGTCGATTGGGGAATATTCGTCTCCCTGCGATGGCGTGGCGTGACAAAGTGAATCCAATCCGAATTCGAAATCGTGAAATTTGAGCGAGGCCAACTCTCAGATCACATGTCGGTGTTGTCTTCTCATAGTCCTCTGACTTATACTCGCCTTTACTTACCGATCGGTAGGTTTTTGCGCCGGTCGTTTTATTGTTCGCCGAAATCACATTGACGCCGCGGACGCATCCGCGATTTGGGAACAGAAGATCGGTACTGTACCGATGAGCTTCAAACGAAACAGGGGGTGGGATATGAGAAAAGAGTTCCGCAGAAGCTGCGCCGTGATTACCGGCCTGGCGCTCATTTCGTTTTTGTATGTGGCCGCCGACAAGCCGTCTGATCTGGCCGCGTCCACAGTCACGTTCACCAAAGACGTTGCGCCGATCCTCTTCAAGAACTGCGCCGAATGCCATCGGACCGGAGAGATCGCGCCGATGTCGCTGATGAATTATCAGGAGGCGAGGCCGTGGGCCAGGGCGATTCGCGAGCGCGTCGTTGACCGTTCAATGCCGCCGTGGAGCGCCGACCCGAATCACGGCGAATGGGCCAACGACCCGCGTCTCTCGCAGAAAGAGATCGACACCATCGTCGCCTGGGTCAACGCCGGAGCCCCGAAGGGAGACGACAAGGACATGCCGCCCGCGCCGAAATTCTCCGACGGTTGGACGATCGGCAAGCCGGACGTGGTGATCGAAATGCCGGAGGAGTATACCATTCCGGCCGACGGCACTGTGCCGTATCTCTATTTCACGATGCCCACCAATTTCACCGAAGACAAATGGATTCAGGCGATGGAGATCAGACCGGGCAACCGCAGCGTCGTCCATCACGTCATCGCCTTTACTCAGGAGCCTGGGGCGAAGGTCAGCGGCGAGGGCGAAAACGCCCGCGGGCGCACCAGCCTCGGCGGGATCACGCCGAACAAGACCGGCATCGTTTATGGGAACGGCTACGCGCGGCAGATCAAGAAGGGAAGCAACATCGTCTTCCAGATGCATTACACTACGAACGGTCAGGTGACCAAAGACCGCACGAAGATCGGATTCGTCTTCGCCAAGGAACCGGCGAAGAAGACGTTGATGACGGGCAACGCGGCCAACGCGAGGTTCGCCATTCCGCCGGGCGATCCGAACTACGAGGTCAAATCGTCGAAGACCTTCAACGAAGACGTGCTGATCACGTCGTTCATGCCGCACATGCACGTGCGCGGCAAATCATTCACCTACACCGCGGTCTACCCCGACGGCCGTTCGGAAATCCTCCTCAACGTGCCGAAGTACGACTTCAACTGGCAACTGACTTACCTTCCCAAGAAGCCGATTTTGTTGCCGAAGGGCACGCGGCTCGATTGCGTGGCCCATTACGACAATTCGCCGAAGAATAAATTCAACCCCGACCCTAGCAAAGAGGTGCGCTGGGGCGATCAGACCTGGGAAGAGATGATGATCGGCTGGTACACATACGCGCGAGCGGACGAACCCCAGAAAGCGCCCGCCGTCAGCAGTTCTTCATCGTCGCGGTAACTTTTCACTCCCTATGTTGAGCGTCCGGCGAAATCCATAGTAATGGCAAGCCGGACGCTCAACACAATACCTGCCTCAGCCGTAATAGCGCGCACAGCCTCCATACTGTGAGATCATCGCGCGCCACGCAAAAATGCAGCGCCAATTGATCGAAGACCTGCTCGACACGGCGCGCGTCATCAGCGGCAAGCTCAAACTCGAACTCGCGACGGCGGACTTGCGGCTGGTGTTGGAAGAGGCCGTCGAGGTAGTGCGCCCGGCCGCCGAAGCTAAACGGATCGACCTGGCGACGCGGTTTGGCCGAGCGCCGAAGCAGTTGCTTTGTGACGCGGCGCGGCTACGACAGGTGGTCTGTAACCTGTTGCAGAACGCGATCAAGTTCACGCCCGAAGGCGGGCGCGTCGAATTGCGAATGAAACAGGCCGGCCAGCGCGTCCATCTGATCGTCAGCGACACCGGGCGCGGCATCGAACCGGACTTTCTGCCCGCCGTCTTCGACCGGTTCAGCCAGGGCGACATGTCGCGCACGCGGCGGCACGGCGGGCTGGGCCTGGGCCTGGCGCTGGCCAAGCAACTGGTCGAGATGCACGGGGGAACCATCGAAGCGGCGAGCGCGGGCGCGGGGAAGGGCTCGACTTTCACCGTCACGTTGCCGCTCGGCGCGACGCAGGTCGCCTCGTACCCGCAGCCGGCGCGGCCCGGCCCGGAAATCAGCTCAGGGCCGGCGGCCATGCCGCTGAAAGATTTGCCGCGTCTGGACGGCCTGCGCGTGCTGGTGGTGGACGATCAGGAAGAGGCGCGGCTGATGATCGCGCAATCGCTGGTCGAATGGGGCGCGGCGGTGACGGCGGTGGCCTCGGGCCTCGAGGCGCTGGCGCTGATCGAGGGAGCTGTGTTCGACGCGTTGGTCTGTGACATCGCCATGCCCGAAATGGACGGTTACGAGGTTATCGGTCGTCTGCGGGCGATGGGAGGCGCCCCTGAAAGGTCCCACCTGTCGCGTTTGCCGGCCGTCGCGCTGACGGCGCTGGCGCGCCCCGAAGACCGTATGCAGTCCCTGGCGGCAGGCTTTCAGATGCACGTCGCCAAACCGGTCGAACCGGCCGAGTTGATTATGGTGATAGCAACTCTGACACGGAGTCACCGGCAGGGCGCGATGAGGAATTGAAGACCTGTGTCATCAACCTTCTCACCCGCTCCGCATCGACCGGGTTCGCCCAATGCCCATCCATTTTGAAATACGAGCCGATGATGAACCCGTCGGCGGTCTGATAAAAGTCGGCGATGTTGTCCGCGTCAACGCCCGAGCCGAGCAGCACGGGCAGCCGGCAATTCGCTTTGGCTTCTTCCACATCGGCAATTTTCGGCGCCTCGCCGGTAACGCTGCCGGTGACGATCACGGCGTCGGCGCGCATGAACTCCACGGCCTCGGCTGTCGCGCCGAGGCTGACGTCGGCGGTGATGGCGTGCGACGAATGTTTCTTCTTAACGTCGGCCCACACCTGCACGCGGTCGGCGCCGATCATCTTGCGATAGCGCAGCAGCGCGGCGGCGGATGATTGGATCACGCCCTCGTCGGCCACGTGCGCGAACGCGTAAGCTTCCGCGCGGATGAAATCGAGGTCGGCGGCGTGAGCCACGGCCATCGCTTCGATGTTGGCCCCGGCCAGGATTTGAATGCCTGTGGGCAAGCGGCTTTCGGTTTTTACCGCGGCGCCGATGACGGCCATCGCCGCGACAATCTCCGGCCCGACCGAGCCGCGCAGGTAAGGCGCGTCGTGCATGTTTTCGATGATGACGCCGTCAACGCCGCAATCGCGATAGACAGCCGCCTCGCGGATCGCTTGAGCGATTATTTCACTCACAGGCAGCGTGTTCGCGGGCGCGCCAGGCAACGCGGCGACGTGGATCACTCCGATGATCGGCTTGGGATTTGAAAATAGGTTGTTCAGCATATTTACGGATGCTTGCGGATGTAGACAGATCGATCCGTGTAAATCAGTAACGATCCGTAAAATCCGTGTACCATCTTGCCATCACATCAAGGCCGCATACCGCGCCGCTTCACACCAAGCCCTGTCGGTATCAATTCATAAGCCAACTCAACCCAATCACACAACAAAGACCGCGTGTCGCGCGGATCAATAATCTCTTCGATGCCGAAGCTTTCGGCCGTGCGGAATGGCGAGCGCAGTTCGTTCAACATCTCTTCAATCTCGCGCCGTCTCGCGTCGGGATCGGGCGACGATTCGATGTCGCGTTTATACGCCGCCTGCACGCCGCCTTCGATCGGCAGCGACCCCCAGTCGCCCGAAGGCCAAGCGTAGCGCAGGTTGAGCGACTGCGCCGCGCCGTGAGCCGCGCCGGCCACGCCGAACACCCTTCGCAGGATGATCGAAACCCAGGGCACGGTCGCCTGATAGACGGCGGCCATCGCCCGCGCGCCGTATCGGGCCGTGCCCGCGCGTTCGGCCCGAGTGCCGATCAGGAAGCCGGGTTGATCGACGAAGTTCACGACCGGCAAGTGGAACGTGTCGCAGAGGTCGACGAAGCGTGTCATCTTTTCGCTGCCCGCGGCGTCGAGCGCGCCGCCGCCGCGCATCGGGTCGCCGGCCAGCACGCCGACCGGGTAGCCGTTCAACCGCGCAAGGCCGATGACCAGCGGGCGTCCGAAAAATCCGCCGATCTCGAAAAACGAATCGCGGTCCAGAACCAGAGTCAGAATCCGTCGAACGTCGTAAGCTCGACGGCGGTCGCGCGGGATGATCGAAATCAGCTCCTCTTCACGGCGGCGCGGGTCGTCACGGGTTTCGATTCGCCGAGGCAATCGCCAGACATTCGACGGCAGGTAAGAGAGGAAGCGGCGGATTTGCGCGAAGGCTTCATCTTCGCTTTCGACTTCATTGTCGACTGCGCCGCTGCCGCGAGCGTGAATGCTCGACCCGCCCAGTTCTTCTTTCGTGACCTTCTCGCCTACGCCACGCTCGACCACCGGAGGGCCCGCGACGAAGAGCTGGCTGACTCCTCGAACCATCACCGAAAAATGCGAATGCACGACGCGCACCGCGCCGAGTCCCGCGCAGGGGCCTAAGCATGCTGAGACGACGGGAATCTCCGAAAGCGACGCGACGACGATGTCCCACGCCGGATTCGCGGGCACGTAGGTTCGCCCGGTCATTTCCAACGTCTTCACGCTGCCGCCGCCTCCAGTGCCGTCGACAAGGCGGATGATCGGCAATCGCAGCTCGCGCGCCATTCGCTCGGAATAGCTCATCTTGTGGCCGATGGCGGCGTCAGCCGCCCCTCCGCGCACCGTGAAATCGTCGCCGCCGACAACGACGCGGCGTCCGTCAATTCGCCCCGCGCCGAAGACGAAGTTGGACGGCGTGAACGACGCCATTTCGCCATTCTCGTAAACCGCCTTGCCCGCCAACGCGCCGGTCTCATGAAACGATCCGGGGTCGAGCAAGCGGTCAATGCGTTCGCGCACGGTCAGACGCCCGTTGGCGTGTTGGCGCGCGACATTGGCCTCGCCGCCCATCTGTTCCGCCAGTTCGACGCGGCGGTTTATCTCGTCAACTTCCGGTTGCCAGCTCAAATGAACGCCTCCGAATGGTGAGATTGATCAGCGGCGCAAGACTGAAGGCGAGGGGAGTGAATGTCAAGATTTACCTTGTGCGTGCGGTAACGAACTGAACTCCCGGCCGCATTGCCCTTAGAATACCAGCCTCTCCATATTAACAACGCTTGTCGACATGAGCGATCAGATCGCAATAGCCGCTGACCAGAGCGAACCGACCGCATTCATCGTCACACATGCCATCAAAGTCGGCGAGGGGCGGCGATACGACGATTGGACCAAGGGAGATTCTGAGAGTCGTCAGCGGCTTCCCAGGATACCTAGGCAGGGAGGTCGTTCTCCCGACGCAAGGCGAACGGAAGTAAACGGTCATCGTGCGCTTCGACGGCGGCGAGCGCCTTAAGGCTTGGGCCGAATATGAAGAAACGGAGTGACTATTCGCGCTCAGCCCAACTCTTTACAACGGCGTTTTGGCTTTCCCTGGTTTTGGGAATTCCGGGCGGAATAAGTTTGCAAGCTCAGTCGACATGCCCCAATCCACCGGAATACGAACTGCTCCGGCAAGACGAAGATTACAGTTACCTTCGCAACGACGCATGCAAACGGGATCGCTGGGACGCGCTGAAATATGTGCGACTCGGATCGAGTGGCGATAGCTTTCTGACAATCGGCGGTGAAGCGCGTGAGTGGTACGAAGGATTTCGCAATGCCCTTTGGGGCGTGGGTCCACAAGATGGCAACGGCTATCTCTTGCAGCGGTTCATGGCGTATGGCGACTTTCATGTGAGCCGTCGCCTTCGGTTCTTTGTGCAACTCACGAGCAATCTCGAAGAGGGAAGAAATGGCGGTCCGCGGCCGGTCATTGATGAATCCAAGCTCTGGTTCAAGCAGGCGTTCGCGGATATCACACTGGCGAAGGGGGCGGAAGAGAAAAAGAATTCCCTCGTCATGCGGCTCGGGCGGCAGGAGTTCTTTTTCGGCTCAGGCCGGCTTGTGGATCCTAGAGAAGGACCCAATGTTCGTCTGGCATTCGATGGAATCGCTCTCATATGGAAAAAGGCCTCGTGGGGCATGCGCGCGTTCGCCGCGAAGCCTGTTTTGAATGGGACCGGTTTTTTCGACGCGCCGCCCGATCCTGTCATAACCGCCTGGGGGATATACGCCGTCAGGCCGTTGCCCACGACCAGGGGAGGGAACATCGATCTCTATTATCTTGGCCTGGACCGAAAACGGGCGGTGTTTGACAAAGGCGTCGGTCATGCGACGCGCCATACGATAGGAACACGATTTTGGGGCAAACGAGGAGGGTGGGACTACAATAGCGAGGCGACACTTCAACTCGGGACTTTCGGCGACGGCGGTATCCGCGCCTGGGCGAACGCCAACGACACGGGGTACACTTTTCGATCCGCGCGCTTTCGGCCTCGAGTCGGAGCGACGTTCGCTGTCGCGAGCGGTGATAACGGCAATCCGAAGTCGCCGTTGGGGACTTTCAACCCGCTATTCCCGACCGGCCTCTACTATGGCCAGGGATCGATAAATTTGAATGGGCCTTCCAATATTATCCAGGTCGATCCGTACGTGGAGTTGCAGATTACGAAGTCGGTCAGGGTCATTGTTGATAACGATTTCTTTTGGCGGACAAGCCTTCGCGACGGCGTTTATGGATTGGCCACCAACTTATTGGTCTCCGGACAAGGAAACCTCGAACGCTACGTGGGAACCCAATCATCGGTGGGCGCCTACTGGCAGGTCAATCGCCATCTATCGGTGAACGCCGCCTATGACCATTTCTTCGCCGGCCCATTCCTGGTTAAGGCGACGCCTACCAGGCGATCAGTGGACTATGCGGCGGCGTGGGTGACTTATAAATTCTAAATCAGACCACACAACATTGGTACAAGAGTATCAACCGCCGCAGGACGCAGAGGTTCGCAAAGGTCGTTCAGAATTGTCTTCCCTCTGTGTACCTTTGCGTCCTGCGGCGGTTGAGTGTCCCGATCTTGGCCGGCTTGATTTAGATCGGTTAGCAAATGGGTGTACGGGAAAGTGGCGCGATCTCCGTTACGGTACGGGGAGCGTCAGCCATTGGTTTCCCCACAAGTCAAGCGATGCATTTTCGTCCCGGAGGGACGATGGATATTAGCCGGTGGTGGAGCGCGAGCGTAACCACCGGAGTTGGACATAACCGATTTTGCGTCCCGGCAACGCTTGCCGTCTCGTACACGCAATCGCAAACCGCCATAAATGGGAGCGGCCTGTTCTGATCTAAAGCTTCAGTTCGATCCTCCAGCTTCGATTGGTCATCTGTTCGGCGGCGATTTCGATGTCGAGGAATTTGCGAATGATCTCGATGTTGGTCGTCGTATGGCGCGACGGCGGGACGGTGGTGAACGAACCGCCTCGGGCCAGCGCCATCGGCAGCAACAACTGATCGGCCAAATGTTCGCCCACTGCCACGTCGCTCGCCAGATAGCGTCGCGCCGCGATCACGGCCTGATCCGCCACGGCTTCCGCCGCGACGCCGCGCTCGCCGAAGCCTGTGAAGACCTCGGTCAGGTTTTCGCTCTCGATTTCAAGCGTGACGACGTTGCCGGGGCCTGGAGAGTTCGTGGTCGATTCCGCCTTCAGCCATTCCTGCGGCCACGAGAGCTTTCTGTGAACGACGCCCAGTTCGCGCTCGGCGATGCCGCGCGGAAGATGGGCCACCAGCGCCGTCGCGCGGCGATTGAGTATCTTGCCGCGCTCATTCAACTCGATCGGCTCTAGCGCCTTCGCGGGCCTGATGAAGATCTCGAAACGGCCGCCGCCCGCCGGGTAAAATCCGTATCGTTCGAGCCTGGCTTCGATCTGCGCGCCCATTCGTTCGAGCAGCGGCAGAAAAGCCTTCGCCATAAAATCGAAAGGCGGCGCGAACGGATTATGCGTACCGCCTTCGAGCGTCAAACGCGTCTGCCGATCTTGATCGTCGCAGGCCAGCAGCGCGGGCAGGACTGTTTGCAGGACGAGAGTGGCGCTGCCCGCCGTCCCGACCGCGAACTGGTAATCACCGTGCGCGACGCGGCCCGGCGAGAATGTGAGTTGCGTCGAGCCGATGTTCACGCCGGTCACTTCGGCCTGACCGATCTTGGCCGCCGCCTTCACGGCCGTCAGGTGCTGCCGCAGCAATCCCGGATTCCTGCGCCCGGCGCGAATCTTGTCGATCCGGAACGGCTGACCGGTGAAGAGTGAAAGCCCCAGCGCGGTGCGTAGAATCTGGCCGCCGCCCTCTCCGAATGAACCGTCAATCGAAATCATAGTTACCAGGTTAGTTTGAGTAGCGAGACGCCCTGCCGCGGAAGGTCGAATTTCAGAGTCACGCGACCGTTTGTCGCGCGCAGCCATTCCGGCGAGCCGAGCAGTTGAAGTTGTCCCGCGCGCTCGAGTTGCAGATACTGCTCCGGCAGTGGCTTTTGCGGCGAACCCATCTTCTTCCAAAGCTCATACGAATTACTGTGCTCCGCGTCCACGCGATAGTGATGTAGCGAAAGCCGTTCATGCGCCCCGACCGGCAACCCCTCGACGACTAACTCGACCCGGGCCGGCGGCGCGGGAAGGTCGTCGTCGTGGTAGTTCCAGACCAGGACGGAGACGGCTCGGTCCTGCCGGCTCGCCAGCGCGTTCACGTCGGGGGCGCCTTGCGCGCCGGCGTCGCGAATGGTTTCGATCGGCGCCGCGCTTGAGCTTTCTACGGCAATGCGCTCTCCGCCCATCTGGCCCAGCATGCGGAAGACGTTGAGCACGGGCTTGTCTATGCCATTTGTAGCCAGATCGCGGAACCCGTCGAAATACGGCTGGTCTTCGAACTCGAAGGCCCAGGTGACCGAGCCGAGCAGATTGACGCCGTGAAGATCGGCCAGCTCATACGTGCGAGCGATCTGGGCGGCGGTGTAGCTCGAATACACCGTCCCGTTGCGGTAAGCGTTCTGCGGATGCGCGCGCGCTGAGCAGGCCGCGCAGCCTTCGGGGTCGGACTCGCCGATGATGATGGGCGTGTTGCGGTATTCCGGGAACGAAGCCACGATCTGGAAGCCGTTCGAGATGGCTTTGAGCTGGTTGCTGACGCCCATCCGCACGTGACCCTCGACGATGCGCGGCGAGCCCTTGGCGTGGAAGCCGATGTAATCGAGCGGCGCGCCCGTCTTGCCCGTCGCGGCGTTCTGCCCGCGCAGGCAATGTTCGAGGAAGTCGCGCAGAAATTTCTGGGTTCTGGCGCCGAGCGGGCCGGTGACGTGTGGGCCGCCTATGCGGGCGGTCGGGAGCGCCCGCTTCACGGCGTCGGCGGTGTAATCGTAAAGCTTGAAGTACTCCTCCGGCGTCCCCTGCCAGTAGCCGATGTCAGGCTCGTTCCACAACTCCCAGTACCAGCTCTCGACCTCGGCTCGGCCATACTTTTCGACCGAGTGGCGAACCCATTGAAAGATCAGCTCCGCCCACTTCGTGTAATCGCGCGGCGGATGCGCCCAGCCGGTGAAGATCGTGTTGTACGTCTTATCAATCGCCCACTCGTGTCGATACGGTTGTGGTTTGACCGAGAGCGCTTCGGGCATAAAGCCGATCTCGGCCAGCGGCTTCATCCCACGCTCGACATAGGTGTCGAAAATGCGGTCGACGATCGTCCAATCGTAGCGCGGCTTGCCTGAAGCGTCTTCGGTGTAGGCGTTGGTCGAACCCCATTTGAGCGCCGCAGTCCCGTCGCCCGTCGTGAGCAGGTTGTGCGCGCGGACGTAGACGGGGACGGGGCTGAGCGCCGCAAGCTCTGAGAGGAGTTTCTTGCCGTCTTTCATGTAAGTGTAATTCGGCTCGTCATAGCCGAAGAAGCTCCAGATCGGCTTCATCGGCCCCTTGCCCTTCGCCGCGTCAACGCGAATCGTGACGCGATCCGTTTGGGTGAACGGCAGGACGCCAAACAAAGCGACGAATAAAATAGAGATGATGGTTCGCATAACTTGTATATTTGCCGTCTTCAACACAAAGGGACAAAGGATCAAAGGGACAAAGGTACGAAGGGAAAAGGGAACAGCAATTCCCCTCCAAATCTTTGACCCTTTGACCCTTTGTCCCTTTGCGTTGAGAAAGTTCACTCATCATTTCGCATCAATCTCAAATGCCCGAATCCAGCGCTGCCCGGCGACGAGCCGGAGAAGGTGTATGGTTGATAGCCTGTTTCGCGCGCATACTTCTCGGCCAGGCTCGCTACAACTGGGCCCGCGTCGCGGCGGCCGAGAATGGCGACCGTGCCACCGCTTCCGCCGCCCGTGATCTTCGCGCCGTAAATTCCTTGCTCCGGCCCCGCCGCGCGCGCGAGTTCGACAATTCGATCGGTGGCCGCCGAACCCAGACCGCAGGCCGAATAACTAGCGTGCGACTGATACATCAGCTCGCCCGCCAGTCTCATTCGCTCCTCATTGATCTCTCCTCGAAGCAACTCCACGAAGAGTCGCACGCGGTGATGCTCGTAAATCGGGTGCGCGGTCGGGACGCGCACGGCGTAGCCCAGTTCGGGGGCGACGCGCGTGACCGTGTCGGTCGTGCCTTTGTAGCGCGACAGAAATTCGGCCCCTTCAATCCGCTCCGGCAACTGTGCGGCGTAATGTTGTTCAAATTCGGACGGCGTGACGTTGGCCAGATAGCCCCCCCATAGGGAATCGTCGATTTGCGCTGGCGCGCACATCGCGCTCACGTTCACTTTCAACCCGGCCATCTCAGCGATGATTCGGTAGCCAATGAACGCCCCGACGCGCACCGAACCGTAGTCCGCGCCGGTGACTGCATGGCGCACGCCGGAATCGAGTCCCCAGAACGCGACTTCGTCCGGGATGGCGGCCATCCCCAGCAATTCGGCCGGCTGGCAGCGCAGCGCGAGCAGGCGATTGGCCTCGCCGCACGACGCCGTCATCTGATCCATCACGCCGCATGGCGCGCCCGCCACGCGGTTCTCGACTGTCTGGCACAGGAGCGCCATTTCGCGCGCATCGATCGTGACGTCGAACGCGGCCGCAACGGCCTGCATCACCGCGACTTCGAGCGCGGCGGAAGAACTCACTCCCTTGCCCTGCGGCACGCGCGACGATATCAGGATGCGCGCGCCGTCTCGAAAACGAATCTCGCGTTCGCGCATCAGCGTCAGGAACACCCCTGTCACATAAGCCGCCCAATGCTGCGAAGGCTCTTGCTGAAAGCGGGCGCGGGCTGTGTCGTAATCGACCGGCTCGCCAGCGTTTTCGAATTCGGAGAGCGCCATCTCGAAGGCGAGCGTCTGTCCCGCGTCCTCCGCCAGACTGACGATCGTGAGCCTCCGGTCAGGTTGGCGCTGCAACGCGGCGAAGGTCGCTTCCAGGATGGGCGCCTCCAACACCAGCGAGCCTGAGTAATCGGCGATCCCGCCCATCACGTCCAACCGCCCCGGCGCGCGCGCGACTACAAGCTCGGCCTTCTGGTCAAAGAGCCCGCGCGTCTCCGACGATGGATTCTGATCGAGCTTGTTCAGAGTCTCGATGAAGGTTGATGCGTCAGGCAGGTCGTGTATTCCACCGTAAATGATCTGATACATACCCACTAGTTTCCAGCCGAGGTTATTATCTTCAATGGTAAATGATCACCCGTTCCTCAGTGCTAAAGCCTTGGGGCTTGCCATCCTTTCTCGACCGAATCAAGTATGTTTTCCTCGTCCAATTACCAAGCGCGTCATACTTAAATTCCGTTAGCGGGTCCCCGCTCAGGCTGCCGAGAAGCTCGCTTCCCGGCTTGTGGATGTCGCCATAGATCTGGACCAAAGCATTACTTGGCGTCCCGTCCGCATTGAACGACGTTCGCTCAATCTCATTCCACATCTCATCGTAGGTAAAGATTACCCGCTCCCTCAGAGATCCGTCCGGCTTATACGAGGCCATCATCTTTGTTCTTTTTTTGTCGTCATAGGCGTAGACGATTTTGCTCGTCGATGGATCGTGCGATCGGATAGGGTCAGGTGTGGCGTTAAGCTGTATTGTCTCTTCCTCTAAAACCCTCTTTTTTTCATCATACCTGGAGACGATCCTATAACTGAGCGTGTCGCCCTCATATTTGAGCTGTACAATTCTATTTCCTCTGTCGTCAAATGTTGAGACGGATTTCCGGTTGACAGAGCCGTCGGCGCCATACGAGGTCTGGCTGGTCTGATTTCCTTTATCGTCATAGGCATAAACATTTTTGCCTCCCAGCCGGCTTATGTGATCGTAATACTTTTCCTCGATTTTGTTTCCATTCGAGTCATATTTATAGGTAAATTGCTTCTCAAGAGTTCCATCGGGTTCAACGACTTTGTACCCAATTCTGTTTCCGTTGTCATCTAAGGTGTAGATGTGTTTTCGAGGCCTGGTAAAGGTTTTATCGGGGTTAGTGTAATATTCTTCATACCCGATACATCTTCCTGCCGGGTCATAGGTATGGAGATATTTAACGTAAATACTCCCAAGGCGATCATAAGAAACTCGCTCGGTTATATTCCCGTTGATGTTGTAAGTGACGCTATGCCAGAGCAGGCGATTACCCTCCACTATCTTTCCATCTTTCATGGTAAAGATGTTGTAGTACGTCTCGACAAATTTCACTGGGCCGATCAGGTCTGCCTGCTCTCTGTCAGTCAAGCTCTGCGCGTTTGCGGCGTAAGGCCAAAAGAGGCAGATAATAACGAACGCTAGAAAGGTTTTCATAATTTCTCCCGGTTAAGTCTGGCGCCTACCGCAATTGTTTGTAATGAACCTCCGGCTGCGCGCGCAGCTCGGCCGCCTTCTCTTCAGGCGACGTGTCGCTCAGGAAATTGCCGCCGCCGATCTCGGGGCCGGCCAGATACTTCAGCAGGTTCGGGCGCCGCAGCGGCGGATGAAACTCGATGTGGAAATGGAACCCGCGGTGGTCGTCCCCGTCGGTCGGCGCCTGGTGCAGCGGCATCACATACGGGAACGGCGTCCGCCACAGGTTGTCGAACTTCACCAGAAGGCGTTTGAGCGCTTCGGCGAAATCTCGCAGCTCGGCCTCGCTGAGCGTCGCAATGCTCGGGTGCGAGGCTTTCGGCGCGACGAAAGCCTCGTAAGCATAGCGCGCGAAGTAGGGAAGGAAAACAATCGCCGATTCATTTTCGAAAATTATGCGCCGCCCGTCTTCGCGCTCGGCCTTGAGGACGTCCTGGAAGAGTATCCGCCCGGTCTCGGCCAGATGCCGCCCGGAGACTCGCGCTTCGGTCTCGATGGTCTTGAAGACGAAGTTGGTCGCGTAGATCTGACAATGCGGGTGCGGGTTGGAGACGCCGACGACCTCGCCCTTGTTCTCAAAGATCAGGATGTGGTTGATCTCTTTGTGCGCGCCGAGTTCGACATACTGCCCTTGCCAGGCGCGCATCAGGTTGACGATCTCGGCGGTCTCGAGTTCTGCGAGGGTCAGGTTGTGACGCGGGCTGTAGCAGACGACGCGGGCGATGCCGGTCGCTGGGCGGTTGCGATAAACGCCGGGTGGCGCGGCCAGGTCCCGCGGCGCGTCGAACCCCACGCAGGGATGATCGTTGTCAAAGACGAAGACGTCTTTGTAATTGTCGTTGCGCTTGCCGCTCACGCGAGTGTTGCCCGGGCACAGGTAACACTCGGGCAGATAGTCAGGCAGCGTCGACTCTTCGCGCTCGACCGTCTCGCCGTTCCACGGGCGGTTCTGCCGGTGCGCGGCGACAACGACCCACTCCTCGCGCAGCGGATGCCATCTTTCTTCCCAGACCATAAGCATATTTCATATGCCATATTTCATATGCCATATGGCATATGAAATATGGACCGGATTACCTAATAAAAACAGCTCCCGATCGCTCGTACTCATACGAGTTTCGCCTTCAACATCGTATACGAATGTGGAGATAGTCGGTAGCGGAGCTTGCGCCCGTCGGCGTTTGCGGAGCGCGTTACCGTTTGTACCTTCGTCGCGCCGAAATCGTTCTCGGCTTTGATGTCTGGGCCGTTGACCTCGGCCACCTCGACCGGGCCGGCGAACTGTTTATCCTGCGCCTCGAATTCGACCTCGATAGATTGATCGCGGTGGCGGTTGACCACGTTCAATACGAGCGAGCCGTTGTCGTATCCGGCGGACACGTCCAGGTACGGCGTGGGGCCGAATCGCTTGCTCTCGTATTTCGGGCTTTCCACGAACAGATCGAGCGCCTTGCCGCGAGTGTTTTTCGCGAAGAGTTGCAGCGGGTAATAGATCGTTTGAAGGAATATCCCTTTCTCGCTGGTGAAGATCGGCGCAATGACGTTTACGAGCTGCGCCATGTTGGCCATCTTGATGACGTGGGCGTGATTGACGAACGAGTTCAGGAAGGTGGCCACGACCAGCGCGTCTTCGAGGTTGTAACGCTCTTCGAGAATGCGCCGCCCGCGCTGCTGCGGGCCGCGCGCGCGATACCAGACGTTCCATTCGTCCCATGCGATGTAGATGCGCCGGTTGCGCGGCAAGCCGGACGTCGCGGCGTTAATCACGCCCTCGGTCGTCTTGATCCGGTCGTCTAGATCGAGCGAACTCGTCAGGAACTCGTAATAGTCGTTGTCGCGGTTGCCGACGTAAAGGTGGATCGCCAGGTAATCAATGTGGTTTTTGAGATGTTCTAGGATAGTGCGGTTCCAACCGATCCAGTCGATCCCTTGAGCGAAGTGAGACGACCCGGCGGCGATCAGTTTGATGTTCGGGTCGGTCCAGCGCATCAGCTTGGCGGCTTCGAGCGCGAATTTGCCGTAATCGTCGGCCGAGCGGTGGCCCATCTGCCACGGCCCGTCCATCTCGTTGCCGAGTCCCCAGTAGGTTACTTTCCACGGCTCCTGCCGCCCATGCTCCTTGCGCAGCCGCGTCATGGCCGTGTCCTGCGACGAGTTGACGTATTCAACCCACTGCTGCGCCTCGGTCCACGTCCCCGTGCCGAGGTTCACGCAGATGTAAGGCTCGGTCTTGATAATCTCGGCGTATTGCAGAAATTCGTGCGTGCCGAAGCGGTTGCTTTCGACCGTGCCCCAGGCCATTTCTAAACGCGGCGGGCGCTTGTCGCGCGGGCCTATGCCGTCCATCCAATGATAGTTCGAGGAGAAGTTGCCGCCCGGCCAGCGCAACTGGGTGACGTTCAACCCATGCGCCGCTTCCAGCACGTCGCGGCGGAATCCGTTCGTGTCGGAGAGCGGCGAGCCTTCCTCGAAGACTCCGCCGTCAATGCAGCGCCCCAGGTGCTCGATGAAGTTGCCGTAGATTTTGGGATCGATGTCTCCGATCACGCGCTCGGTGTCGATCTTGACGCGGGCACGGAACGGGCCTTCCTGAGCGCGGACTGCGAAGGGCGCGGCGATCAAGGCCGTCGTCAGCCCTTTCGCGAAGCCGCGCCGGGAGATTTTCAAAGTCGAGTCTTTTTGAGTCGTATGTTTCAAAGCCATCTTCCGGTCTCCTCCAAGCTATGCGAGTGGTGCGGTACAGGTCGCTACCGCTCCCTGTACCGTACCGCATATCAAGCCAGCATGATTTGCAACCGCGTCACTGAAGCGGGCGCGAAGCTATAAAACAGCGCGCGGCCTTTCGCCGCCGCCTGCGACGTTTGCGGCTCGAGGGCGCGCGGATTGTCGAAGTTGTTGTGCGCGTGAATGTCTTTGGCCGTCAATGTCGTCACGCTGACTTCTTTGACATTCGCGCCGTATATGGTGACCTCCGTCTCTACGGAGGCCTTCGGATCGGGATTGGTCACGGTCAGAACCATGCGCCGGTCATGAAGCGAAGCCGATCCGTTCAGCCCGCGCATCGTGGCTGCGTTGCCGTTGCGCGTGTACTTCAGAGGCGACGAAGATACGTTCGTTCTGAGGGATTGACCGCCCTGGTGCGCCGCGTACATGTCGAAGACGTGATAGGTGGGCGTCAGAATGAATTTGTCTTCGTGCGCCAGGAAGAGCGATTGCAGGCAATTGACGAGCTGCGCAATGTTGGCCATAGCCACCTTGTCGGCGTGGCGGTGGAAGATGTCGAGCGTCAGTCCGGCCAATACCGCGTCGCGGATCGTCGCCTGCTGGCCCAGCAGGTGTGAGTTGTGGACTTCGCTGCCGGGCTTGTACCACGCGCCCCATTCGTCAACGACCAGCTTGACGCTATGTTGTCGGTCGAATTCTCCCATTATCGCCCAGTGGTCGGTGATCAGTTTCTCCATGCGGTTGGCCTCGCTGAGCAGTTCGTACCATTCCTCGTCGGGATATTTCACCGAGTCGCCCTTGCCTTTGACCCAGTCGTTGGTCCGCCCGCCGGTCACGTTCCACGAATAATGATGCAGCCCCCAGCCCCACATCCGTCCGAATCCACCTTTTTCAGCCAACCGGCCAAAGAAGCGGCGCGACCAGCTAAGATCGCCGGAGTTCGGCCCAGAACCGATGAAGGCCAGGTTGAGGCCGTAGCGCGGGACCCATTCCATAAAACGGCGATATTCGACGGCGTACTCTTCAGGCGTGAACGCGCCGCCGCAGCCCCATGATTCGTTGCCGACGCCCCAATAGCGCACATTCCAGGGGTCACGTTGGCCGGCGGCGGCGCGCATCTCAGCCAGCGTCGTCGTCCCCGCCGGCGAATTGCAGTAATCGACCCACTCGTAAAAATCCCTCGCCGTCAGGCTACGCACGTTGGCCGCCAGATAGGGCTGCGCTCCGCTCAACTGGCAGAAGCGCAAGAATTCATCAGTCCCGAAGTGATTCGGGTCGTATTTCCACGGGCCGTCCGGCGCTCCTTCCGGCCATCGCGAGTCTATCCAGAAGTTCGGGCGGCGTGGGCGATCCTTGCGAGGCCCGACGCCGTCGCGCCAGTTGTAGCTGTCGGCGAAACACCCGCCAGGCCACCGGATGACGCTCGCCCTGATTCGCTTCATCGCTTCGACAATCGCTTGCCTGACGCCGCCGATGTTGGGAACCTTCGAGTCCTCGCCTACCCAGATGCCGTCATAGACCACGCCGCCCAGATGCTCGACGAAATGGCCGTATATCTCCGGCGCGATCCTGCCGATCGGCTCGTCCAGTAAAATCTCTATTCTCGCGTCGGCCATCCGCGCCTCCTGCGCGGCGAAGCGCCCGCCGGTCAGCGCCAGAACGCCGCCGGCCAGCCCGGCCTTGATGAACTCACGTCGTTTCATGAATTGTCCTTTTGTTACCAGATTTTTTTATCGCAAAGGGACAAAGAATCAAAGGATCAAAGAAGACAGAACAGATCGATTCTTTGATCCTTTGATTCTTTGTCCCTTTGTGTTAATTCACCGGGATCCGCAAAACGGAGAGCGAATTCGGAGCCAGCGTAAAAGTAAACTCGCCTGACGAAACGGCGACCTGTCGCTCGACAGGCGCGACCCTGGTAGGCTCATCCAGGCTGTTCTCGGCCTTCAAATCAGAGCCGGCCAGTATGTACGCCTTGCCCGACGAACCGACTTTAGCCGCGCCTGCGAGGTTGATGCGAAGCTCTCGCGATGACGCTTCGGCGTTCACAATTTTCAGAACCGCTTCGCCCGTCCAGTCATCAATCGAAGCGCTGACGAAGAGATTCTGCTGTCCGTTTTTCGCCGAGCCGTTGATCTGGGCGGAAAGGATGCGGCTGCCGCGATGTACGCTGAACAACTTCTGCGCGTAATAATTGGGCGTCCCGTAAGATCGCAGGCTGTCGAACCAGATCAGGTTGGGCGTCCATTGCCAGGCGTCCACGTGGGCGAAGAGCGGCGCATAAGAAGACATCCGCACCACGTCGGCGTTTCGTTCCAGGCCGGTCATGAAGGCGGCTTCAGACATCGCGCACTCCCAGTCGTTGCGGTTTTCGGGAAGGCCGCCGCGGCCGGAACTCTGCGCCGCGTACTCGCCCGCGAAGACTTTCGGTCCCGTGCGCGGATAATCGTCGTAGCGCCCGACGTTGTCGCGGAACCATTTCGGCGCCATATAGTAATGCTCATCCACTATGTCGGCCTTCAGGCGCCGCATCTCGCCCCACAGATAACGAAACCGATCGTCGCCCGCGAACGGCCCGGCGCCGGTAATGAGCTTGATCTTCGGATATTTCGCTTTGATCGCCTTGGCGAAGCGTTCGTAGCGTTCGACGTACTGCGGCCCCCACTGCTCATTGCCGACGCCGATCATCTTCAGGTTGAACGGCGCCGGATGTCCCATCGCGGCGCGCTTGCGTCCCCAGGCGGTCGCCGCGGAGCCGTTGGCGAATTCGATCAGGTCGAGCGCGTCTTGAATGTAATGATCCAGGTCGTCGAGCGGAGCCAGTTCGGCGGAATTGAATTGGCAGGCCATCCCGCAGTTGAGGATCGGCAGCGGCTCGGCGCCGATGTCCTCGCTCAGCAGAAAGTATTCGTAAAAGCCGAGGCCGAACGATTGATAGTAATCGGGCGTGGGGCGATGTCTGAACTCGGTGTTCCAGCGATTGACGATCAGGCGGCGATCTGTGATGTCGCCGACGGTAGTCTTCCACTGATAGCGCGTCTCCAGATGCCGCCCCTCGACGATGCAGCCGCCGGGGAAGCGCAGGAAGCCCGGCTTCAAGTCGCTGAGCAGTTGAGCCAGATCGGCGCGCAGCCCGTTCGGACGGTTCTTCCAGGTCTCTTTCGGATAGAGCGAGATCAGATCGACCTCAACCTTGCCCGGCCCGTCCATCAACAGATTCAAGCGCGCCTTGCCGCTAGTCGCCGTGGGGCGAATGACCGCGGTGTAGGTTTTCCATGCTGCAATCCGACCCACGTAGGAATTCATCGGAGCGCTCAGGCTGATATCAGCCTCGCCGAGCTTCTTTCCATCGGCGTCTTCCACTTCGACGCGCAGCGCGGCTGACGTGTCTCCCACATTGCGCGCCAGGACGGAGAAGAGATATTCCTTGCCCTGCTCAACGCCCATTCCGCGAAAGCCCTCGTTCGTGACGCCGAAGCCGCCGCCGGTGTCGGCTTTGATTTGCAGGTAATGCGCGTTGGGTCGGCCGCTTCGTGAACCGGCGTCATAAATTTGCAGCGACCCTTTAGCCTCGCCTCGCGCAAGCCGCTTCCAGCCCATCATCGGGTCAGGGAACTCGAACGAGCGATTCTTCACCCGTTCGGGATAAAGCCCTCCGTCGGCGCCGAAGTTGATGTCCTCGAAGAACAGCCCGAAGAGCGTCGGAGAGATGGCCGCGCCTGGCCGGTCTACCTGCACGGTGATGGCGTCCGATTGTGTCTGCGCAGATTGAGGCGCAGGGAGAGGCGCCAAGAACAGCGCGCAAATCAGCGCGACGGGCGCCAGCAGAAGAATTGGTTGAATACCTGGTATTTTCATAAGTCCGCAGCGTTCGTAAGAAATGGATGGAACCGATCTTGACCGTGGCGCGGACTTTAGTCCGCGCCTGCGTCATATCCTCAGGCCGCGCGGACTTTAGTCCGCGCCACTATTCTTCCGAGTCATACCGCAGGCGCCGAATACAACCCGCGTCCACTTTCACTTATCTGGCTTAGGTTCTTTTCGGCGCTCATTCGCTTGCGTTTTGAGGCGTTCGACTTCCTTGAACTCGCGTGCGGCTTCCTGCTTTCGTCCCAGCTTCTGGTAGCCACGCCCCAGCAAATAACGAGCCTCGGAATTATCCGGCTGCTCGCGGGTGGCCTGCTCCAACGCGCGCACGGATTCTGCCGTCCGCCCCTGTTTGAAGAAGACGCTTCCCGCCAATGTCAACGCCTCGACAGATTGCGGGTGTTGCGCTAGAGCCGCCTCAATGCGGCGGCCGGCGGAGTCGAGGTCGTTCTGCTTTTCCAAGAGCGATGCGAGGTAATAGAGGGTCAGGAAATCGTCCGGGGCCTGACTCAGCTCGCGTTCGAGCCGCTCGCGCGCCTCGGGTAATCGTCCGAGTTTGAAATAGGCCAATCCGAGCAGGAAGTTGATTCGCGGCAAATCCGCCGAGAGCTTCGCCGCCGCCTCCAATTCGGCCGCCGCTTTCTCGAAAGAGAATTCTTCTAGATGCGCCTGCCCTTGCAGTAGAAGCGACAGGGCCGCGCCGTCTTCACGAGCGGCGAGACGCTTTGCCACATTGCCGACGTCCCCTCGCCGCAATCGCAAATAGGCCAGGCCGAGACTGTAAAGCGCCGTGGCTTCTACTTGCGCCGACTGGAGCGCCGGCTCCAGATAATTGACCGCCTCGTCGTCGCGCCCCAGTTCGACCAGCGAAATTCCCAGCAACTGGCGGGCTTGCGCGTGATCGGGCGCGACCGCAAGGAAACGCCCCAATACTTCTACAGCTTTCGCAAACTGCCCGGCGCGGTAATGCGCGATGCCAAGATTGAGCAGTATGGGGGTCAATTCCGGCTTGAGCCGATATGCGGCTTCATACGCCGCAATCGCCTCTTCGTAATTGCCCAATTGAGCCAACACCGCGCCCAGATTGGCCTGAGCTTCGGCGTAGTTGGGCGCGCCGGCGAGCGCCGCACGATATTCCGCCGCCGCCTCTTTCAACTCGCCCCGCCGCTGCAACTCCATCGCGCGATTGAAGCGGTCGGCGACCTCGTTTGCCTGTTGGGGCAGGGAATAGAAGAATAGAAGAATTGCGATTAACAATGCCATTTTAAAAACCGTGCGGCGAGCTGACGCCAACAGCCCGCCGCACTATGCAATGACTGGAGATTAGACTCAACCTTTCAGAAGTAAATCTTCACTCCAAGTTGGATGATGCGCGGGTCACGCGCGCCATTGTATTCGCCGAAGAACGCGCCAAGCGCAAAAGCGGAATCGCCTCTTCTGGTAATGGCTCCCTGCGCGTTCCGCTCATCATTCGGGTGTTGGCCGCGAATGTTGTCACTGATAATCGCCTGGTTGTAACGCGCAAAAATGCCAGCGTTGTTCAGGAACGCCTGATTACCGAATTGATTGGTCCCATTCGGCACTGACAGGTTAATGCCGGTGTTGATCCCGGAGAACTGCGTGTGGTTGAAGACGTTAAAGGCTTCGAGACGGATTTGGATCTGCCTGCCCTTGTCGGGGTCGCCGATGTGGAAGTTCTTGAAGAGCGACAGATCGGTGTTGTTGATACCCGGATTTCTCAGGTATGTGCGTTCGCCCTGACCGAGACTGCCAAGCTCGGGGATGAGGATCGCATCCGGGTTGATCAACAATCCGTTCGGGCCTTTCTTCGGATCGCCTTTCAGCCTGAAGCGCGGCGGTTCGGTGTAGGAGCCGGTGATGCGCTGGTTGGCGCTGACGCCGCCGCCGATCCCGACGCCAAGCTCGAACGGATTGCCGCTGATAAAGCTGGTGATGCCCGAAACCTGCCAGCCGTCGAGCAGGCCGCGGGTGAACCGGTTGTCGCCCAATTTCCTGCCCAGCTTCGGCAGATCATAGATGTATGTGGCTGTGAAGGCATGCGTGCGGTCGAAATTCAACAGCCGGTAATCGTAGACGCGGGTGTTGTAAGGGTTGACAAAATCGCCGTCGCCGGCGGCCACGCCGAGCGCCTTCGACCAGGTGTAGGCGATGCTGTAGCTGAAGCCGCGCGAGAAGCGGCGGTTGACCGCCACTTGCAGCGAGTTGAAGTTTGAAGACGCGACATTCTCCTCGAATCGAATGCCCGCCAGTCCGGGGAATGGACGGATGAGGTTGTCGGGCAGCGCCTTCGTGCCGTCAAATTTCAGCCCAGCGTCTTTGTAGGCCTGCGGAATGCTATCGTCGAAATCCGGCACGTCTCCTACGCGATCGCCGGTGATATCTGGGAACCGGGTCGGGTCCTGCGCAGCTTTGGTGAAGAGGTACCCGAAGGGAATCGCATTCAACTGGCGCGCCAGGAAGAGGTGGCGCGAGAGCGTGCCGACATACGAAATGTCAATGACAGTGTTAAAGCCGATGTCGTGTTGCACGCCCAGGCTCATACTGTAGATCGTCGGCAGAGAGCCTTCGCGGGCATAGCCGACCACGTCCGACGGCGCGAGCAGATCGGCCTGGCCCGGCGTCAGATTCTGGAGTCGATTGAAAGCGAGTCGCGGCTGCAATACGGTCGGCGGATTGGCGATTTGATCGAACGCGATGTTGCCTTGCACACGATCATAAGAAATGCCCGCCCCGCCGCGAATAATGGTCTTGCTATCACCGAACATATCGAAAGCGAAGCCGAAGCGCGGCCCCCACTGCGCGCCGCGATCGTTGTAGCCGCCGCGCGGATAGCCCTTATTGGCCTGGCCGATTCCGTTGGCGAGGTCCCCGGTTCCGGGCACGAACCCGGCAATGTAGGCGGCCGGCTTGGTGTTGGCGTCAGTCGGCGTGACTTTGGCAGCCACCAGGGTCGGGTCCATCGCGCGCAGATTGGCGGCGGCGCCGCCACTACGGCAAGGATAAGCATTACCGAGACACACAGGTACATAGATGCGGGACGCTTTGGCCGGATCGTATTGCGAGGGGTTAAACGCGCCCGTTTGCAAACGCACGTCGTACTGCGGCTCGTACCAGGAGATGCGCACCCCGTAATCGAGAGTCAGCCGGCGCGTCGCCTTCCAGTTGTCCTGGATGTAACCTTCGACATTCCAGTACCGGTAAAGCCCTTTCACGAAGTTGTTGGCCTGTACGTAACTGTTGTAGACGCCCAGCAGCGCGTTGGAGTAAGGGTGCCCCGTGTTGAACGAGTTATTGGTGTCATTGTTGAAGTTGATATCGCCGTCTGTGCGCGCGAATACAGTTTGGTCCTTGCGGCTGCGCTGCGCGTAGAAGCCCACTTTGAACGCGTGGGAGCCGACAACCTTCGAGGCGTTGTCAATGAAGTTGAAGGTGTGGTTCTGGTTGATAAACGGCAGCCCGTTGAAATCTATGCTCGGGAACGACTGATTGGCAATTCCGCCGAAGCGGAAGTTCGGCACGTACCCGGCGCCGATATTCGGGAACAACTTCACGACGTTGATGTTGCGCTTGCTCGCCAGGGCGTTGTCATCGGCGGGGCGCAGGTCAATGAAGTTGCTGCTCGGCCCGAAGATGAATTCATTGGTGAGCGTCGGGCTGAATGTGTGCGTCAACGACAGCACGCCGTTGCGGCCCGGCCGCGGGAATGAGATTGGCGAGAGCGGGAAATTCAGACCGCTGGCGAAACTGCCGTATGCCAGTAGCCGTTCTTCTTTGTTGTTCGTGTAACGAGCGGACAGCCGCGTCCGATCCGTAATGTTGTAATCTATGCGCAGAATGTCTTCGCGGCGCGGGTACTTTGTCGAGATGGATGAGGTGTAGTTGTACTGTGAGTTGCCAGTCACGTTCGGAAGCGGGTAGAGATTAAGAATCGCCTGTCCCTGCGAGTACCAATCACCTATCGGAATCATGTTTCCCGTATAGGGCTGGCGCGTTAATGGATTGAGGATAGTTATGAGGTTTCCGTTGGCGTCGGTGGTTTGCGAGAAATCGCCATTGCGTTCCCTCTGCGTCGGCACGCGTATTCTACGCTCTCCCTCCGGCACGAGTTGCTCGTACCACTCCTGATTCCAATAGAAGAAGAGTTTGTCTTTTGCCTTATTAAAGCCGAGGAACGGCAGATAAACCGGGCCGCCAATGTCGTAGCCGACGTTGGTGTATCGGTAGAGGGGCCGCGCCGATTTTCCGTTGTTGCGCTCGGCCTCGGTTTGGGCGGCGTTGCGGAAGTAGTTGTTCGCGTTCAGTCCTTCGTTGCGATGGAAGTAGCGCCCGCCGCCGTGAAATTCCCTCGTCCCGGACTTGGAGACGACCGCAATAAAGGCCCCGCCGGCCCTTCCGTACTCAGCCTGGAAATTGGAGGTCAGCACTTTGACCTCTGCGATCGCGTCGGGATTGAGCGAGGCATGGGTGTCGACGTTGTTGCCGGTGTCGATGTTCGATGATCCGTCGACAGTCAGTTCCTTTTGGTTGGTGCGTGTGCCGTTGACAGCGTAATCGCCAAGCCTGCCGGTCGACGAGGCGGTCTGGCTGCCGGTGACGGTGCCGGTGATAACGCCAGGCAGCGTTTTCAGGAAGTCCTGATAGTTGCGCCCGTTGAGCGCCAGGTCTTTGATCTGCGTACCGGTGATGACGCCGGACCGCTCGCCCGTCTCGGATTGAATCTCGATCCGCGCCACCTCGGCGGAAACCGTCACCGTGTCGGTCACCGCGCCCACGTCGAGCGTGAAGTCGCCCGCGTTGACCAGGTCGATGGCGTTGAGAACGATGTTGGTCTTCTCAAGTTTTTTGAAGCCAGTCTTTTCGACGGCGACGGTGTAATTGCCCGGTGGAAGTTGCGTGGCCGTGAAGACGCCGGCGCTGTTGGTCATCACTTTGCGCGTCAGGTTGGTCGCGGGGTTGGTGACCAGTACGGCGGCGTCCGGGACTGGGGCGCCCGCGCTGTCTTTGACCGTCCCTGTGATCGAGCCGCTGGTGCTTTGCCCCAGCCCTGTCGTCGCAGCCAATAACACGAGCGCCAGAGCAGTGATCGACCGCTTCGAGAGAAATCTGGTGATCATCTCTACCTCCTTACTTTGTGTTTGGAAAGTTCCGTTATTGATTGCCGCGCTTGCCCAGCGGATGAGCGAGGGCTGCTTCTGCAGGTCAATCCCGGCAAAGCGATGAAATCGAATCGCCCCCAGATGGAGACGAAGCTCCGACTTATTTCTTAAGTGAATAGGAAAATAATACTGCTCGTATCCTGCCTAATCCAGCAAGTGACTGCGTATTTACCACCGAAATGAACACTGGTCAAGTCAGATCAGCCACAGAGACACCGCAGACACAGAGATGGGGAGAGTGAAAGACAGAGGAATAGAGCGATGATGGGATTGAACCCTTGTCTCTCCATCTCTGTGTCTGCGGTGTCTCTGTGGCTGAATCAGGCTCGCAGGACATTGATATTCTTCGCGGCGAAGGGCTTGATGGACTTATCGGAGGTGGTTTTGTCAGTGACTAGGGTATGGAAGTCGGACGCGGGCCAGATGAGCGAGGAGCCGACCACGCCGATCTTTCGGTGGTCGGCGACGACGATCCGCTGTCGCGCCTGCCGCATCATCGCGCGGTGGATCGCGGCCTGGTCGGGGTAATTGGTGGTCAGTCCGTGTTCGGCGTGAATGCCGTCCACGCCGATGAAGGCTTTGTCCACGAACATCTCGCTGACGTTGCGCTGCGCCATGTCGCCGACCAGGGCGAACCAGTCGCCGCTCAGATTGCCGCCGGTCATGACGACCTTGATGTCGTCCAGGTGGCTGAGTTCCATCGCCACGTTGAGGGCGTTGGTCAACACGGTGATGCCCTTGCGGTGTCGGATGCTGCGCGCGACCTGGGTGGTCGTCGTGCCCGCGCCGATGGCGATGATCTCGCCGTCGGCGATCAGGCTCGCCGCCAGCAGCCCGATCCGGCGCTTCTCGGCGGCGCACTCCTCCTCCTGCTCTTGAAAGGACGAGAGGTGGCGGAACGGCTCGTAGAGCATCGGAGCGACGGGGACCGCGCCGCCGTGGCTGCGCAACAACAGCCCCTGCCGCTCCAGTTCGCTCAGGTCGCGGCGGATCGTCGCTTCGGAAACTTTCAGTTGCTCGGCGAGCTTGTCGACAGCCACCTCGCCGTCGCGCAACAGCTCCTGCAGAATCTGCTCGGAGCGCCGCGCCGTCGTTGAATTCTCTTTCGCCATGCTTCTCCAATGTTCAGAGATTCGATAAACAGGTTGAACTCATTTTACCTAGACTTCAAAGAATGCTCCATCCGGGTCGCTTTTCGACCATAGGATGAAGATGAAACCGAGACCCGGGCCGCCCCCCTCCGATCGAGGCCGAGAAGCATAGTTCAAAGATCATCTGAAATACAGATCATCTTATGATCTTGTTTTCTGCGGATTGTTGGCGTAGAATCCGCACACTATTCAAAATCAAACACAGGGAAAGAACTGATAATGAGTGGGAAAGCGTTAAGGCTGATCCAGCCGGTCTCGAAGCGTGATCAGGTTGTGACCTCGTTCAAGGAGGCGATTCTGAGCGGGATCATTCAACCGGGCGAGGCGATCGTCGAGAGCAAGGTCGCCCAGCAGTTGGGCGCCGGCATCCCGTTGATACGCGAGGCGCTGATCGAGCTGGAACATCAAGGGTACGTGCAGAAAGTCCCCTACAAGGGCACGACAGTCACCAAGTTGGAGCGGCGTGAGGTGGAGAAGATCTTCCGCCTGCGCACGGAGCTGGAATCGCTGGCCATCGAGTGGGCGAAAGAGAACGTGACGCCCGAAGACATCGAATACCTGCGCGGCGTCACGGTGAAGATGAAGGCGGCGGCGCAGACGCTCGACCTCGATCAGTTTTATCAAAACGACCTGGCCTTCCATCGCAAACTCTGGGAGGTCTCGGGCAACGAGTATCTGGTCGAATGTCTGGAGCGAATCGTGGCGCCGCTCTTCGCCTTCTTTTTGATGAAGGACCGCCGCCCTGGCGAGTCGTACCTGGTCAGCGCCGCCCAACACGAAAAGATAGTTGAAGCGCTGCCCCGGCTGAGCGGAGCGAAGTTGCGCGCGCTGATGAGAAATTCGGTCTCAGAATGGAAGACCGAGATATTCAGCGCGGTGCTGCCGCGCGAGTCTAAATAGAAGACCGCCGGTCTTCCCCCTCAGTTGCTGAGATGTAATCCGAACCAAGTTTGATGATCCCTGGGAGCGCAGGCATCCCTGCCTGCTGGCTTCCAAAGCGAGCAGGCAGGGATGAGCGGCGCTCCCAGGGATTTTCCGCTGCTGGGATGTAATCCGAACCTAATTCTATGATCTGTGCGTCGCGCGTCGGCGTGTATCACGGAGACGCCTGGGCGCCACCCAGTAACCCATCAACTAAAAGGAGAGGTTATGCATCCGAACACAAGCAAGATGATCCTCCGTACGAGGCCCGCGACCTTTTCAACACAAGGAGGGGCCATGCTACTCGCCACACGCAAGAGCATAAGCTATGCGCTGCTGATGTCGCTCGCGCTGGCCTGCCTTCTTACCGGCGCTTCGGCACAAGGCCTGACCGGCCAAATCTCCGGATCGCTCACCGACTCCCAGGGCGGCGGCGTGTCGAACGCCAGAGTCGAAGTGATCAACGAGGAGACGGCGCAGTCGCGCGCCGTCACTTCAGACGGCGAGGGAAACTTCGTCGTGACTCAACTCCTGCCCGGAACCTATTCGCTGGTCGTGACGGCCGGCGGCTTCAAGAGGTTCGAACAGAAAGGAATCGTCCTGACCGCAAACGAGCGCGTGGCCGTGCGTAAGGTTACGCTGGAAGTCGGCGATGTGAACCAGACCGTCACGGTCACCGCGGAGGCGCCCAACGTGCAGACGGAAAGCGCCGAACGCGCGGGCTTGATCAGCGAAGCGCAGATTCAGGGCATCGCGCTCAAAGGGCGCGATTACATGGGCCTGGTGCGTCTGCTGCCCGGCGTGGTGGATACGGCCAACCGCGAGGCGCCCGGGTGGAATAACCTGGTCGGCGTCACCGTCAACGGCAGCCGCGGCGGCACGCTCAACCTGACGCTCGACGGCGTGTCGAGCCTCGACACCGGATCGCAACTCGGACCGTATCTCGCGCCCGGACTCGACGCCATCGGCGAAGTCAAAGTGCTGCTGACCAACTATCAGGCCGAATACGGCCGCAGCTCCGGCGGCACGATCAACGTTGTGATCAAGAACGGCACGCGCGATTTCCACGGCAGCGGTTTCTACTTCAAACGCCACGAGCAATTCAACGCCAATGAGTATTTCAACAACTTGCGCGGCTTCCCCAAGCAGCGTTACCGGTTCAACTATTGGGGCGGCACAATCGGCGGGCCGGTGATCATCCCGGGCACGGGCTTCAATAAGAACCGCGACAAGCTCTTCTTCTTCTGGTCGCAGGAGTATCTGCCGCGCCTCTATCCGACACGGCAAGGGCGATTGACATTTCCGACCCAACTCGAACGCAATGGGGATTTCTCGAAAAGCTCGGTTTTCATCAGGGATCCGCTCATCCCATTAACGACTGTCACAAGATGCGAACCAACCCCGGTGAATAATCCAGCGCCCGGCGTTAATTACCAAGGCGCCTGTTTCCGCGACATGTCGCGCGCGACCGCTGACAACCTGCAGGGCTTGAACATCATTCCACTCGGCCGGATCGACCAAAACGGGCAGAAGCTGCTCAACATCTTCCCGCTGCCCAACACGTCGGGCGGCAACTTCAACACCGTCTTCCAGAGCACGGTCAATCAGCCCCGCCGCGAAGAGATTTTGCGCATGGATTGGAACGTCAGCTCGAAGACGACCTTCTACGCCCGCGGAATCCAGAGTTACGAGGCGTTCAAGGGCGATTTCGATTTCGTGTTGGCTTCGGGCATCTGGCCGCAATTCCCGATCATGTACCAGATCAGGAGCCGCGGTCTGGTGAGCACATTGATTCACACCTTTAATCCGACGCTCACTAACGAGCTGACTTTCGGCGTCAACCGCGCGCTGCAGACGGTCGACCCGCTCAATCAGGCCGGCATTGACAAGAACGACCGCGTGAAGATCGGCCTGACGCTGCCGCAGTTCTTTCCCGCGATCAACCCACTGAACCTGATTCCGAACGCCACGTTCGCGGGCGTGCAGAGCGCGCCCCAGTTCAACATCGAGCAGCGCTTCCCCTTCTTCGGGACGAACAACATCTGGAACTGGTCGGACAACCTCTCGAAGATCTGGGGTTCGCACAACCTGAAGGCCGGCTTCTACCTCGAATACACCACGCGCAACGCGGCGCGCGCGGCGGCCTTCAACGGCACGTTCAATTTCGATAACAACCCCAACAACCCGCTCAATACTGGCAACCCGTTCGCTAACGCGCTGAGCGGCGTGGTCAACTCCTACACCGAAGCGAACCTCAAGCTGAACGGCCACGCGCGCTACAAGAACATCGAATGGTTCCTGCAGGACAACTGGAAGGTCAACAGACGGCTGACGCTCGATTACGGCCTGCGTTTCTATTACATCCAGCCGACGATCAGCGCGGGCGACAACCTGGCTTACTTCGATCCGGCGCTCTATGACGCGTCGAAGCAGCCACGTCTGATCGAGCCGTTTTGCTTGAATAATGCGAATCCCTGTTCCGCCAACAACGGCGCCAACCGGCGCGGGCGCAACCCGTTGACGGGCGAACTCCTGCCGGCCGTCAAGATCGGCACGTTTGCGGCCGGCTCAGGCTCGCCGTTCCAGGGGATGCGAGTCGTCAAAGAGAGTGTGTTCGATTCGCCGGGAATCAACATCGGCCCGCGCGTCGGGTTCGCGTATGACATCTTCGGTGACGGCAAAACCTCTTTGCGCGGCGGCGTCGGCGTTTTTTACGACCGCTTCAATGACGACCAGGTGTTGCAGCTCGTCGAAGCGCCGCCGAACGTGATCACGGCGACGGCCAACTTCACGACGATCAAAGACCTGCTCGCGACGCCGCTCAGCGTCAGCCCGCCGGGCGTCTTTTCCATTCAGACCGACTATGATCCGCCGGCGGTCTACAATTTCAGCCTCGGCGTTCAGCGCGACATCGGCTATAACACTGTGCTCGACGTGGCGTATGTCGGCTCGCTCGCGCGCCACTTGTTGCAAAGGCGAAGCATCAACGCGGTTCCCTACGGCGCGCGGTTCCTTCCATCGAGCATTGACCAGACTGTGGGGGGCGGCGCGACGCCGCTGCCCGACAACTTCCTTCGTCCAAATAAAGGTTACGGCGACATCAACCTGATCGAGTTCGCCAGCAACTCGAACTACCACTCGCTGCAGGTACAGGTGAACCGCCGCGTCACGACCAGGCTCGCTTTCGGTCTGAGCTACACCTGGTCGAAGGCGATGGATCTGGTGGACGGCAATAATAACAACATCAACCCGTTCATCGACCCGCGCGTCCGCAACTACGGCAAGGCGGGTTTTGATCGCACACACATTTTCACGCTCAACTACGTCTACAAAGTTCCCGGCTTGAGCAGATATTGGGATAACGCCCTGTCGCGCGCCGTCTTTGACGGTTGGGAGTTGTCGGGCATCACGTCGTTCATCAGCGGCGCCCCGACCGGCATCGGCTACAACCTGTCGCCGAACGCCGATCTCGTCGGCGGCTCAGGCGGCGGCGTGGACAGCCGCGTTGTCTTGGTCGGGAACCCTGTCCTGCCGCGCGATCAACGCGATTCGACTTGCGTACACAACAATGATCTAACGACGGCGCAGGCTAAGTTGCAGGCGGTTGGCTGTCATTTTAATGTCATCTTCGCGCAGGTCCCGAAGGCCAACTTCGGCATCGGCAACGCGCCGAAAGACCCGATTCGCGGCCCCGGCATCAACAACTGGGACATCTCCGTCTTCAAGAACTTCAAGCTCGCCCGTGAAGGCAGAGTGTCATTGCAGTACCGGTTGGAGATGTACAACGCGTTCAACCATACGCAATTCGGCGGTGTGGGTGTGAGCGGCGTGGACACGACAGCGCAGTTCAATCCCAGCACCGGCGCCCAAACCAATCCACTTTTTGGCTCATACAATGCGGCGCGCGATGCGCGGCGCATTGTGATGGGGCTGAAGCTCAACTTCTAGCTCCGCTTGGACGTTGAATGGAACACGGATCAGGCTGAGCGGATTAGATCAAATCAGATCCGTCTCGATCCGTCGCATTAGCTCAATCCGTGTTCTATTTGCAATTTCGGGCGGATTTATTCAACATCGCCAATCATCGGCGCCGACGCCCTAAAAGAATGAAGATTGCCCCTGGGTACGCATCGCTTCCAGCGTGCAGTCTCCGATCAATAGTCTATTGATCGGAGACTGCACGCTGGAAGCGATGCGTACCCAGGGATTTTCTGGGGAATTCTATGATCCGAAAACTGACGATATTGATCGCGATGGTCTGTGGGTGCATAGCGGCTTGGAGCGCATATGGATTGACCGACGGCAAGCCCGCCGACTGGCTAACCGACGGCGGCGATTCGCAGCGCACCGCCTGGCAGCGGGACGAAAGCATTATCACGACGGCCAACGTCAAGGACATGAAGCTGCTGTGGAAGATCAAGCTCGATAATCAGCCGCGCGAGTTGCACAACCTGTTGCCCGCGCTGGTCGTGGGCCGCGTCACGACGGCGAGCGGCCCCAAACAGATCGTGATCGTCACCGGCGTCTCGGACAACATCTACGCGATTGACGCCGACAAGGGCGAGCTTCTCTGGAAACATCACTTCGAAACTTCGTGGACGCCGCCGCCCGGGGGCAGGGGCGTTTACGTTCTGTGCCCCGGCGGCATAACTGCGACGCCCGTCATCGGGGCTGGGGACGCGCCGGGCAAATACACTCTTTACGCAGCCGCGTGGGACGGCACGCTGCGCCGCCTTAACGTCGCCGACGGCAAAGAGGTCGCGCCGCCCGCGAAATTCATGCCGCCGAACGGAAAACCTTACGCGCTGAACCTCGTCAATAACGTGATCTACACGCACACCGCTCAGGGCTGCGGCGGCAATCCGAACATGGTCTACGCCTACGACCTGGCGACTGATAAGGTCGGCTCGTGGGGGCCGGCGGGCGGCGGGATGTGGGGTCGGACCGGCCCCGCGATCAGCTCCACGGGCGTTATGTACACGGGCACGGGCGACGGGCGATGGGACCCCGAGAACGGCATCTACGGCAACGGCATCATCGGCGTGAAGCAGAACCCGCAAACGAAGGCCATGGAATTGGTGGATTATTACGGCCCCTCCAACGCCGAGTGGCTTTGGAAGCGCGACCTTGATATGCAGGTCACTCCGGCGATCTTCAATTACAAGGGCAAAGAATTGATGGTCGACGCGGGCAAGGAGTGCGTGGTCTACCTGATGGACACGGAATCAATCGGCGGAGACGACCATCGCACGCCCTTGCGCCGCACGCCGCTGATCTGCAACGAGGAGGTCAACTTCGCCTCGGCTGGCGTCTGGGGCTCGATGGCCAGTTGGGAGGACTCGAAGGGGACGCGCTGGGTGTTGACGCCCTTCTGGGGGCCGAAGCATTCGAAGTTCAAAGCGCCGATCGAATACGGCCCGATTAAGTATGGAGCGATCGCCGCGTTCAAAGTCGAAGAGAAGAACGGCAAGTGGAACCTGGCGCCGGCCTGGCTCTCGCGCGACATGAATCGCGCCGAGCCGCCGGTGATCGCCAACGGCGTCGTCTTCGCCTACGGCAACGGGGAAGACACTAACCAGGCGGCGTTCGACATCGGACTCGCCTACAACTCGGCCGAGAATCGGATCAAAGGCTCTACGCACGCGGCGCTCTACGCGCTCGACGCCCAAACAGGCAAGGAACTGTGGTCGAGCGGCGATCAGATCACCTCGTGGAGCCACTGGGGAGGGCTTTCGACGGCCAACGGCCGCGTCTACATCAACACGTTCGACGGCATGCAGTACTGCTTCGGCGTTAAGAGCGCTTCTGAGAACCCGGCTCCCTAACTCATAACAACTGACATCGGCGCATCGAATGAAATTACAACCGTCGTGTGAGAGCGTTCCGCAGTACCGCCTTTAGGCGGCAGTGCTTGGATTCTAAGCACTGCCGCCTAAAGTCCAATGAGGTTAAGTTAGCGATTAGTGGCGCGGACTTTAGTCCGCGCTGATGGCTGGCGCGCGGACTAAAGTCCGCGCCACTAATCGCGCCAGATGCCTAACTTAAGCTCATTGGCCTAAAGGCGGTACTGCGGAACGCTCTCCTCCGGCGATTGTAATTGAACCGAATGCGCCAATCTCACTTGCTCTGAATGTCAGATATGAAACACATCGTTTTGCTCGGCGATTCTGTTTTCGATAACAAGGCCTACGTCAACGGCGGGCTTGACGTTATCTCGCAAGTTCGCCGGCAAATCCCCGACGGATGGAGGGCCAGCCTTCGCGCCGTTGACGGCAGCGTGATCGAGAACGCGCGAAAGCAGGCCCTCGATTTACCGGACGACGCCGTTCACACAGAAAATAGCGGTCGCCGCGCTGGCGACTTTCAACGACGTGATAATCAGGCAGGCGTTTCTGGCGGGAGTTCCGCTGATCGATCTGCGGCTTGTGTGCGACGAGGATTCGGACTACGCCAACGAGATAGAGCCGTCGGAAAAGGGCGGCTGGAAGATTGCGAATGCGATCGTGCGCCTGGTCAGCGAACATGATTTTGAGAGTCGCAGGACCGAGGTGTTTATATGAGCGACTGGCGTATCAAAAGGGCCGAAAAAAGCGGCGATGAAAGATACTAAAGCTGACAAAAAGTAAAAGGAGTTTCTTGATGAGAAGACTTGCTGGCGCCCTCATCGTCTGCATCGCTACCCTCGTCGCCTGGACGGGCGACGCGAAGGCCCAGCGCGGCGTGGACTGGATGACGAGCAATGGAGACGCGCAGCGTTCGGCCTGGGTCAGGGCGGACGCGAAGATTTCGAAGGAGTCGTTACAGGACCCGAAGCGGAAGCCGGGGTTCCAACTTCTGTGGAAGCTCAAACTCGACAACAAGCAGAGACAGTTGAACTCACTCACGCCGCCGGCGACGCTCGAACGTTTGATCGGATACCGTGGATTCCGGATGTTGGGATTCGTGGGAGGCAGTTCTGACGCCATCTTCACGATAGACACCGACCTGGGGCGAATGGAGTGGGAGAAGCGATTGGCTTCGACCACTCCGTCGCAGGCCGGAACGCTCGCCTGTCCCGGCGGAATGACCACTGGCGTAGCGCGTCCGACAGCGGCCATGCTGCCGCCGTCTTCTTTCGGCGGAGGCGGAGGCGGGCGCAGCGCGCCCGCGCGTAGCGCGGTCGGCGAGCCTGGCCAGGGCGCGGTCACGCTTGCGCTGGTTCGACCGAATCCTCCGGGCGCATCGGCGTCGCCTTCGTCAAGCTCGGCGCCGCCGCGGCCCGTTCGCCCCAATCCCGCCAACCCTCCGGGCGGACAGTTGGGCGCGGGGCCTTTCCTCGTCTACGCCATCTCGGGCGACGGGATGTTCCACTCGATGCACCTGTCGAACGGCGCTGATTACGAGACGGCCGTAAAATTCCTGCCGCCGAACGCCAGCGCCAACGGGTTGATCATACTCGACAACGTCGCCTATGTCGTAACCGAGGGGAACTGCGGCGGCGCGGCGAACGGCGTGTGGGCGCTCGATCTCCTCTCCAAACAGGTCACGACCTGGAAAGCGAACGTCGCGGGCATAGCCGGCCCTGCTTTCGGCGGAGACGGAACGCTATATGTCGCAACCGGCAGTGGAGGCGAATCGCCGAATTCGTTGGTCGCGCTCGATCCGAAGACCTTGTCGGTGAAGGGTTGGTATAAGGCGGGCGCGCAGGAGTTCTCTTCCACGCCGGTCGTTTTCGAATACAAAGGAAAGACTCTGATAGCCGCGGGCGCCGAAGATGGTCGCGTGCATCTGCTGGACAGCGCAAATCTGGGAGGAGCGGATCATCAGACGGCGCTTTACACGACGCCGGCCCCGTCAAAAGCGGGGACTAAGGCGCTGGGCGCGCTGGCGAGTTGGCAAGATCGAAGCGGCGCGCGCTGGATACTCGCGCCGGCTGTAGGCTCGCAGGCCGCTGATCTCGGGTTCGCGGCCACGAACGGCGCCGTGACAAATGGCGCGGTCGTCGCCTGGAAACTTGTTGAGCAAGACGGCGCGCTGACGTTGCAACCCGCCTGGGCCTCGCGCGATTTGGTTTCTCCGCTGCCGCCTACGATCATCAACGGCGTGGTCTTTGTAACCTCCGGCGGCGAGCTTCGTACTAACGACAGTAAGATGACTGCGGCGGAGCGGGCGCGGCGTTCGTCGCGCGCAATCCTCTACGCGCTCGACGGCGAGACCGGCAAAGAGCTTTGGAACAGCGGAACGACGATCACGTCGTTTGCTCGCGGCGCCGCGTTGTCGGGCGGCGTGGGCCAGATTTATCTGACGACGTACGACGGCGTGATCTACGCGTTCGGTTTCCCGATGGAGCATTGATTCGATGAGAGCGGTTCTGACCTCTTCACGTGTTTGCCTTATACAGGTTTTCAAATATATGAAGACAGTTAGCCACAGAGCGCACAGAGCGCACAGAGGGCGCGATGATGGAGTTGATGATTTTTCTGTGACCTCTGTGATCTCTGTGGCTATTCATCCATATGAAAGCCGCTGTAGTAACGGTCGCATGTGGCGTGTCGCTTTGCTCGGCGTCGCCGTCACGCTATTCGCGGGCGGCGAATGGATAAGATCGGCGGCGAGTGTTGACAAACCGCTGCCGGACGGGCCGGGCAAAGCAGAGACGCAGAAACTCTGCTCACAATGCCACGATATGGATAGATCGGTTTCCCTAAGACAGGATCGCGCGGGATGGCGGAGGACTATTGAAAAGATGTTGGCCTTTGGCGCAAAAGCCTCGGATCAGGAAATCAACGCCGTGCTCGATTATTTGGCTACGAATTTCCCGGCCGATGACGTCCCGAAGATCAACGTGAATAAAGCCGCGGCGATCGAATTCGAAAGCGGGTTGTCGCTCCGCCGCTCGCAAGCCGCTGCGATCATCCGCTACCGCGAGAAGAACGGCCCCTTCAAATCAATCGAGGACCTGAAAAAAGTTCCCGGCGTGGACGTTGAGAAAATCGAGGCGAAGAAGGATCGCCTGACCTTTTAACAGCGCCCCTACGCGCGCGGCGCTGTGCCGGTATCCCAACAATGAAAATCTGGGTTGTCAAAATTGTGCTCGGCCTGGCGGTTTTGAGCTGCCTCATTTCGGCGCAATCGCCGCGTGATTGCGCCTCAGTGACGGCTGCTCTCGAGCAACGTCTGGAAACGCAGCGGCGATTGCTGGCCGATTGGGCGGGGTTGATCCGCTACGGCAGCGAGAATACCGAACTTCCCGCGCCGAAGCAGGACGAAGACCGCGTGGTCTTTCTGGGCGACGAGATCACGGAGAATTGGGGACGCGGAAGCGCGCAGTTCTTTCCGGGCAAGTCCTATTTGAATCGCGGCATAAAGGGGCAGACCACGCCGCAGATGCTGGTCCGATTCCGCCAGGACGTGATCGCGCTCAAACCGAAAGTGGTTGTGATTCAGGCGGGGATGAACGACATCGCCAGCCTCACAGGCCCGATCACGCAGGGAATGTTCGCGGAAAACATCATGTCAATCGTCGAACTGGCCAAAGCGAACAACATCCGCGTCGTGCTGGCCTCGCTCACGCCGATTTGCGACTGCTATACGAAGCAGTCGACGCTCAGGCCGCAGGGAAAGATCATCGGGATGAACGGCTGGCTTAAGGAGTACGCGGCCCAGAGCGGCTCGGTCTATCTCAATTACTATTCGGCGATGGCAGAAGGCAGAAATTTGAAGAAAGAGCTGACCGGCGACGGGTTGCTCCCGAACGACGCGGGCTATGCCGTTATGGCCCCGCTCGCCGAAGCAGCCATCGCCCAGGCGCTGAGTAAGAAGTGATTTTCAAAAAAAAGCCTCATCCACAAAACCACACGAAGGATCACGAAGTATTTTTCTTCCTTCGTGATCCTTCGTGTGGCTTTGTGGATGATTTTCCACTGGAGCAAATCAATGAGCGCTGAAAGCAAATACCAATACCCGAAGCTGCATAACGCGACCTGGCCGGGCCTTGTCGGCAAGGGAGGCCCGGACGCGGAACCCGTCATCGATTTTGAAACCATGCTCGATATGACCGCCGCCGCTGAAGTTGACGGTCAGCGCTTCGACGGCGTGGACATCTTCCTGTCGCTTCCGCACACCGACATAGATTCGTCCGATGACGGTCTGAAAAAGTTGGCCGACCAGGTGGCCGCCCGCGATCTGGTCATCGGATCGCTCGTCGCGCCAGTCTGGGGGCCGACCGGCGGAGGCTCGGCGATGGGTTCCGAAGAGGAGCGCAAAGCCTTTCTGACGCAAGTTCGTAAATCCTGCGCCATCGGCAAGAAGCTCCGAGACCTCGGCATCCGCTCTTACGGGATCGTGCGCATCGATTCGTCGTGCGGCCCGTCGGAGTGGGCCGAAGACCCGGCGGGCAATACGAAGAAGATCGCCGCGACCTTTCGTGAGGCATGCGACATCGCAGAAAGTTACGGCGAGCGGCTGGCGGCCGAGGGCGAAATTTGCTGGGGCGGCATGCACAGTTGGAAGTATTTGCATGAACTGCTCGAACAGGTGGGCCGCCCCGAAACGCTGGGCATTCAGGCCGACATGGCGCACACGATGCTCTTCACGCTCGGTTACAACGCGCCCGAGCACCGCCTGCTGCCCAAAGATTACGACTGGTCGGACAAAGAATTGTTGTATGAAGCGCTTGGAAAGATGACCGCCGCGCTGCGCCCGTGGGTGAAGGACTTCCACGTCGCGCAGAACGACGCCACGGTCAAAGGCTCCGGCTCGCACGACAAGACCGGACGCCACTGCCTGCCGAACGACCCCAACGGCAAGATGGACATAGTCCGCGCCGCAGGCCTGTGGCTGCGCGATGAACGCGGCGAAGTCACGCGCAACACGCAACACGTCAATTGGGACGGCTGTATGTTCTCGAACGAAACGATGCTGAAGCCGCAGACGTGGCGCGACGTCCTCTCGACGATGATCGCGGTGCGGAACGCGCACGGATGGAATTGATGTGCGAGAACTGGCGGCAAATCGCATTGTAAGAACCCATTCTTCGTCGCGGAGCGACGGTTTGAACTTAGGCCGGCGTTTCAACGCCGGTGTCAGACGTGAGAGAAATCCGCGAGTCGCGGAGCGACGGTTGAAGGAAGCGACGAATAAAAGTTGAATGTAGCGACGAAACTCACAACTATCTCAACCGTCGCTCCGCGACTGGCCAATCATTCGCCCGTTCAACCGGCGTTGAAACGCCGGCCTAAGTTCAAACCGTCGCTCCGCGACGAAGAGTAAAACAGAACAATGATATGAGCAAAAAACACTTGAATATCGGTTTAGTCGGTTACGGCTTCATGGGGCGCGCTCACTCGAACGCGTTCCTGCAAGCGGGACGTTTTTTTGATCTGCCGTACAGCCCAACGCTCAAGGCCGTATGCGCTCGCAATGCGGAACGCGCGAAGTCCTTCGCTGACAATTGGGGCTACGAGTCGGTCGAGACGGATTGGCGCAAGCTGATCGAGCGCAAAGACATCGACCTGATTGACATCGCCAGCCCCAACGACACGCACGCCGAGATCGCCATCGCCGCAGCCCGCGCCGGCAAAATGGTGATGTGCGAAAAGCCGTTGGGTCGCAACGCCGCTGAAGCGAAGGCGATGGTCGAAGCGGTCGAAGCCGCCAAAGTCTCCAATATGGTCTGGTACAACTACCGCCGCGCGCCGGCGGTGGTGTTGTTGAAGAACCTGATTGACGAAGGGCGCTTCGGGCAAATCTTCCATTACCGCGCCAAATTCCTTCAGGATTGGACGATCTCGAAGGATTTGCCGCAGGGCGGGGAAGCGCTGTGGCGACTTGATGTGGCGGTCGCGGGCAGCGGCGTGACCGGCGACCTGCTGGCCCACAACATTGATACCGCGATGTGGCTGAACGGTCCGATCTCCGAAGTCGTGGCGATGACCGAGACGTTCATCAAAGAGCGCAAGCACAACCTGACGGGGAGCGTCGAACCGGTCGGGATCGACGACGCCAGCGCGTTTCTGTGCCGGTTCGAGAACGGATCGCTCGCGACCTTTGAAGCGACGCGGTACGCGCGCGGCCACAAGGCGCTCTACACGCTCGAAATCAACGGCGAACATGCCTCGGCAATTTGGGACCTGCACGACCTGCACCGCATCCAGTATTTCGACCACCGCGACGAAGGATTGACGCGCGGCTGGCGCAGCGTCCACGTGACGGACGGGGATCATCCCTACATGAAACGCTGGTGGGTGCCGGGGCTTCAGATCGGATACGAACACACATTCATTCATCAGTTCGCCGATTTTCTGGAGGCGCTCGGCGCGGGCAAAGAAGCGGCGCCGACATTCAGGGATGGTTTGGCGACGGATTATGTGACCGACGCGGTATTGAAATCAGCAAAGACCCGGCAATGGGAGAAGGTTTAGTCTGGTACGGTACCGCGCGCGTGAGCAAGCGGCGCTTTAGAGTCAGGCGCATTGTTTGACATTGGAAGCCGCCGCTTGCTCACGCGCGCGGTACCGTACCAGACTCGTTTCTCAATTCGTGAAGGAGAGTCTTATGAAAAAGCTTGTCGCAATTTCCTCCGCCGCTTTGCTCGCGGCTTTGCTTCTGACCTTTGAAGGAAGTTTCACCAGCGCGCAGCAATCCGGCGCTCCACAAGGCCAGCCCCGCCCCGGCGGAGGTCGCGGGCCGGGCATCGAAGCCCTGGCGCCGGATGATCACACGGGGTTTGAATCCATCTTCGACGGCAAGAGCTTGAAGGGATGGGACGGCGATCCCGCTTTCTGGCGCGTGGAAAACGAAACCATCGTCGGCGAGAGCACGGCTGAAAAGCCGCTAAAGGTGAACACGTTTCTTATTTGGCGCGGCGGCCAGCCCAAGGATTTCGAGCTTAAACTGGAATACCGTATCAACTCGACCAACAGCGGAGTGCAGTATCGCAGCGTCGAACTCCCCGAGGTAGGCAAGTGGGTCATGAAGGGCTATCAGGCCGACATCGATTTCCAGAACACGTTCACGGGGCAACTTTACGAAGAGCGCGGTCGCGGCTTCCTCGCCATGCGCGGCCAGATGACGCTCCTGCAACAGGGTAAAAAGCAGGTCATCGCCAACCTGGGCGGCGGCGACGACCTCAAGAGTCTGATCAAGGTCAACGATTGGAATCAACTCCACATCATCGCCCGAGGGAATGCGCTCACGCACGTTCTGAACGGGCGTCTGATGGCCGCCGCGATTGACGACGACGTGACGAACCGCGCGATGGGCGGACTGATCGGATTCCAGTTGCACCAAGGCCTTCCGATGAAGGTGGAGTATCGGAACATCTGGCTGAAGGGCCTCTGAAATAGTGGCGCGGACTTTAGTCTGCGCGGCCCATGAACATGAATATGATGCAGGCGCAGACTAAAGTCCGCGCCACACCCTATCGTCAGCGTTTTGTCGGAGTCTTCGGCTTCGCGCCTGACTTGATGATGAGTTCGGTGAGAAGGTCTACGGCCTGGTCGAGCGGCAGAACGTCGGCGATGTCGATGGGCGTCCTACCTCGGTCGTTGCGCTCGTCGAGCGGCGCCCCTCTGTCGGCGAGGAATTGAATCACTTTACATATCTCTTTCTGGTCAGAGGCGCCGACGCCGGTGACGGCGGAGTGCATCACCGTGGCGCCGCTCTCGGTGACGGCCTTCACGTCCGGGTCAAGCTCATAAGCCAATTTCACCACCTGGACGTTGGCGCTGCCGGCGGCTTGCATAAGCAGCGTCGTGCCATCTTCACCCTTTAATTTCGGATCGGCGCCGGCGGCGAGAAGAGACTTCATAATCTCCAACTGACCGGCTCTTGCCGCCACGTGCAGCGGCGTGATCTCGCCGGCCGGCGGGCGAAACGGGCCGGCGGCTGGGGCCCCGCGCATCAAGGCCTTTGCGTTGCGCGCGTTCGGATCGGCCCCTCTGGCGAGTAATTTTTTGATGAGTTCGAGGTCGCCCAACTGCGCGGCGGTGTGCAGCGGCGTATTGCCGCGCCGATCCGCGACCTTTACCTCGGCGCCGCCTTCGACCAGGGCGATGGCCGCTTCCGTGCTGCGAAAAGCCGCCGCCGCGATCAATACGGATGAGCCGTCGGGCAGCTTTGTGTTGGGATCGGCGCCGGCCGCGATCAATTGCGACACTGACTGCGCGTCGTTCTTGACGGCGGCGAAGGTCAACGCGGCGTAGCCGGTTTTTGAGACGGCCTTCACGTCCGCTCCGTGTTTGATCAATAACTGCACGACCTCCGAATGGCCTTCCGACGCCGCCCACATCAGCCCCGTCTGGCCTTTTCTGGACTCGGCGGCATTTACCTTCGCGCCGCGTTCGAGGAGGAGTTTGACGGCTTCCGCATTGCCTGAATTGGCGGCGATCATCAAGGCCGTCGTGCCGTCCCATCGCGCGGCGCTCACGTCCGCGCCGGCTTCGACCAGTCTTTTCACGAGAACGGCGTTGCCTGTGCCGCAGGCGAGCGTAAGCGGCGTTTCGCCGTACTCGTCCGCCGTGTTGACCTTCGCGCCGGCGGCCAACAGCATCTCGGCGGCCTTCTGATCGTCCAGGTAAATCGCCCACGCAAGCGCCGTCGCGCCGTCGGGTTGCGCGACGTTCACGTCGGCCCCCGCTTTGATGAAGGCGTTGAGGGCTTTGTGATCGCGACGTTTGACTGCGTCCAACAGATCAGGAACATCATATGCCAGACACGCCACGGCGGCGATTATGCATAGTATTACGCAATGCGGCAGTGAGCTTACCTTCATCAGTTTCCCTTAGTGACGAAAAATCGCAGCGATAAAAGCCGCCAAAAAGGCGACCAGCGCAACTATGCCGACGAGAACAATTAACACGCTCAAGCAAGGCAATCCAGCTTGCCCGTGCTGTCGCCGAACTTTTCAACCGGCGCGCCGGCCTTCTCCAGCATGCTTAATAGCAGATTGTTGAGCGGCGTGTCTTTCGGATATACGACGTGGCGATTGCCCTTGGCCTGTCCCGCGCCGCCGCCCGCCAGGACGATCGGCAGGTCGTGATGCGTATGCAGATTGCCGTCACTAATGCTGCTGCCGTAAAGGATCAGCGAACGGTTGAGCAGGTTGTCGTCGCCGTCCTGCGTCGTTTTCAAACGCTCCAACAAATAGGCGAAGAGTTTGACGTGTCGCTCGTTGATCTTCGTCACCTTGGCGATCTTGTCCGCGTCGTTCTGGTGGTGCGTGAGGTTGTGGTGCCCGTCAGAGATGCCGATGGAGCGATATGGGCGGTTACTGCCCTCGCGGGCCATCATCAAGGTGATCACGCGCGTCAGATCGGCCTGGAACGCCAGCGCCATCAAATCCATCACCATTTTGACGTGGTCTTCAAACTCTTCGGGGACGGCGGTCGGGCGCTCCATCACGGGCAGTTTCATCGCGGCGTTCTGCTGTTCGGCCTTTTGAATGCGCCGCTCGATGTCGCGGATCGAGTCGGCGTATTCGTCGAGTTTTGCGCGGTCGCCGGGGCCGAGATTGCCGTTGAGCCGAGCCAGGCTGCCGTTCACGTAATCGAGGATGCTCCGCTGCCGCTCGAACATCGCCAGCCGCGCGGCGGCGTCTGTGCTCTCGCCGTCGCCGAATAGTCGCTCGAAGATTGCGCGCGGATTGTTCTCAACGGGCAAAGGCGTTGTCTCGCCGCGCCAGGAAATGGTGTTGGTGTAGGCGCAGCTATAGCCGCTGTCGCAATTGCCGGCGAGTTGGTTCGATTCGATGCCGAGTTCGAGCGAAGCGAACTGCGTATGCTTGCTGAGTTCCTGCGCGGCTATCTGGTCGGCTGATACGCCGGCGCGAATGTTGATCTCGGACTTCTTCGGATGGACGCCGGTCAGGAAGGTCGCGCCGGCTCGCGCGTGGTCGCCCGCGCCGTCGCCGAGCGCGCGCCCTTGAACCTGCGCCAGCCCGCTGAAAACCAGCAGGCGTTCGCGGAACGGCTCCAGCGGCTTCATCGTCGGCGCGAACTGGAAGTCGGCCCCTACGCCCTTCGGCGTCCACTTGTCCATGATGATTCCGTTGGGAACATAGACGAAGCCGAGACGCACGGCGGGTTTCGCGCCGGCCGCGAACGCGGGCGTCATCGCGTCGAGAAACGGCAGAGCTATCGTCACGCCCATCCCGCGCAGAAATGCGCGGCGCGGCAGAGATTTCCTGGTCACGATCATTATTGGCGTCCTCCTCCGAAATCTCCTGGGAGCGCAGGCATCCCTGCCTGCTGGCTTCGGTCAGTCGGCCCTTGCCGGAATCCCGCAGGCAAGGATGCCTGCGCTCCCAGGGGTCTCATCATTATTACAAACGCTTCCTCATTTGGAACGGTTTACTGTTGATGATCGCATTGATCAGCGCGGGCAATCGGTAATCGTCTCGCGCAGCTTCTCGCATAATCGCACGCACGGCCGGGGCGTCATTTGCTTCGAGGCCGCGTCCGAGCGCATAAGTGAGCAGCTTTTCGGTCACGGTCGTGGCGAATTCGTCACGGTGGCCGGTCAAGAGAATCTTCTTCAATTCAGCAGGCCCGTTGAATTTAGTTCCGTCCGGCAACTTGCCCGAAGCGTCGATTACCGCTCCGGCGTCCTTCGTGCGCCAACGTCCGACGGCGTCGTAATTTTCCAGCGCGAACCCGATGGGGTCCATGCGGGCGTGGCAGGAGGCGCAGATCGGATTGGCGCGGTGCGCGTCCATCTGCTCGCGCATGCTCAGCAGCCGTCCGTCCTTTCCGCGCGGCTTCAAATCGGGCACGTCTGGCGGCGGCGGCGGCGGCGGCGCGCCGAGCAGGTTTTCAAGAATCCATTTGCCCCTTTGCACTACAGACGTGCGGTTCGGGTAAGAGGTTACGGTCAGGACGCTGCCTTGCCCCAACAGTCCGCTGCGGTTCGGATCGCTCAGCGCGACGCGGCGGAACTGCGATCCGTAGACGCCGCGAACGCCGTAATGTTCGGCCAACCGCTGATTCAAGAAAGTGTAGTTCGCGTCCAGCAGATCGAAGACGCTGCGGTTCTCGCGCAGGATGCTCTCGAAGAAGAGTTCGGTCTCGCGCCGGAACGACTGCCGCAATCCCTCGTCGAAGTTTGGGAAGATGTCGGGGTCGGGCGTGATGGTCTCGAGATTTCTGAGGTGCAGCCATTGCCCGCCGAAGTTGCTGACGAAGGCTTGCGAGCGCGGGTCGTCGAGCATCCGGCGCGTCTGCTGTCGCAGGACGAGCGGGTTTTTCAATTTGCCCTGCTCGGCCAGATTCAAAAGCTCGTCGTCCGGGATGCTGCTCCACAGGAAGAAAGAGAGGCGCGAGGCGAGTTCAAAATCGTTCAAGCGATAGACCGCGCCAGGCGCGGCAGTCTTCGGATCGCGCTCGACGCGGAAAAGGAAATCCGGCGAGACGAGCATCGCTTCAATTGCGCTCTGGACGCCGTAATCGAAATCGCGTTCGCGCCGCCCGCGTTCGTAAAACGCTAGCAGCGGGCTCAAATCGGCGTCGGTCACAGGACGCCGGAACGCTCGCCGGGCCAGCGTGGCCAGAATCTGTTTCGCGCAAGTCGATTCTTCCTTCTCTTGCGCATGACGGCAGACAAAAATCTTGGCGCGGCTCGGAGTCTCGCCGCGACCCGTGGCGTTGAAAGGCCCGCTGACAGTGACGACCTCGATCGGAGTCGTGTCGAGGACTTCGAATCGCTTGATTCGCGCGCCGTCTAGCCACAGGTCGAGCGGGATCGTCTGAGCAAGCGCCATCGTCGCCATTCCCGGAGGCCCGCCGCGTCGTATGCCAGGTAGCGCAGGTTCAATCTTGGCGCCTTCGCGCGGGAAAGTGACGCCGACCGAACGCAAGCCCGCTTTTACCGGCAAACGCATTTCATAGAATTGGGCAGGCGCGCCGACGTCTACGTTGGCCGGAGTCTTGACGCGGATTAGGTATTCGCCGTCGAGCGGGAAGTAGTATTGAAACGACAGTCCGCCGCGCGAGTAGAAAGGCAGATCGTCGCTGACGCGATCGCTGCGCCCCATCCGCCGCGGCTGGAATCGCTCCTCGCTCGGCTTAATTTCCGGGTCGCCGATGGCCAGCCGGCTCACCTTGCGCGCCACCGAGATGTACTTTTCGAGCAGAGCGGGCGAGATCGTCAACACCTCGCCGATGTTGTCGAATCCGTAACCGGAATCGTCCACAGGCAAAGCCGCGCCGGGTTTGATGTCGACGGTCAGCAGGTCGCGAATCGCGTTGCTGTATTCCGTTCGATTCAGCCGATGGACGGTGGGCCGCCCTGGATTGGGATTGAGACGGGCGGCGCGATCCAACGCGCCTTCCAGCCAGTTGACGAACGCCGCCGCCTCCGACGCTTCGAGGCGCGGGGCTCCCGGCGGAGGCATCTGGCCCGTGCGCACTTTCCGCAACACTTTCTCCCAAAGCGCGGCGTTGTCGCCGACCTTGTCGAAGTTCAGGCCCTGGAGCGAGACGCCGGCGGTCTTCGATTTCTGGTTGTGACAGACGACGCAGTTTTCTTCGATCAGCGCGCGCTGCGCAATCGTGTTCGCGCGTTGCGCCCGTGACGATGAACCGGAGTAGAGAGTCGCCAGGCCGCCGATAAAAAGTACAAAGCCCAATTGCAGACGCCGTTTTCTCATCTCGCCATACACAAATGCGCATCACCGACCGCGCGGGTTTTGTTTGAAACGGAACTATTGCTTGAAGCGCAGGTACATCATTAATCACTTTTCAATTCATTTCAATGCTGCGGTACGGTACGGGGAGCGTAAGCCATTAGTTATCCCACAAGTCTTTGCGCCGGAGATGTTCATTCGCATAGCGCACCACCTGGGATGAAAAAAATTGAGTCCCTCCCAGCGTGTGAGTAGCCAAGGCGGGTCAATTCGTGGCTTCTATGACTCGTAACC
>WNFU01000152.1_pt1 | contig 84878 bp, 83 predicted proteins | sample 5400121 | NCBI WGS metagenome assembly WNFU01 (sample SAMN13153360, study PRJNA577476) | soil metagenome | isolation source: 100 cm soil or saprolite under grassland replicate 1 | place: USA:California | collected 2016-06-15
TCAGTATCGCCGATCGGTTCATCCCGGCCAGGTCAGCGACCCGTTGCGGAGGGTGTGGGATTCGAACCCACGAGCAGAGTCACCCCTGCTAGCGGTTTTCAAGACCGCCGCCATCGGCCACTAGGCGAACCCTCCCACCCGGGGGTTTGCGCGGTCGCGGCTCCCCACCGGAGGAGCCGTCCCGCGCCTGTCCCGCAGGCTCGCCGCGATGGTACCGATCCGAGCCGGCGGCCGACGCCAGCGTCCCATATCCAGCACTGCCCGCGGCCCCGGCCGCCGGCGGCGATGCCGGGGTTCACGGTCCGATGCGGGCGACGACGTCGCGGGACAGCTCCTCGGCGGCGGCCCGCAGACCGTCCTTTGTGGACAGTGTGCCGAGGTCGGTGGGCAGGGTCAGGGCGAAGAACGCGTGGCTGGTCAGCACGTAGACCCTGCCGGTCGCCGGGCTGAGGCTGGCGCGGTCGGCGATGGCGGGCAGGTCGGAGAGCTGGGCGCCCGCGGTGGCCAGGTCGTACAGCTCCGTGGTCCGCTGGCCGGACACGTCGAGGTACACGGTGCCGGTCGCGCCCTTCTCGGTGGTCACCTGGTAGGCGCAACTATGGAACGGGCCCTGCGAGCTGGGCCGGGCCACCGCCTCCTTGCCGCCGGCGAGCCGCGCCACCGTGATCGGGTCGAGCAGCAGGCAGACGTTCGCGGGCACTCCGATCGGCGTGCCGGTCGGCGTGGCGCTGCCGCCGTCGTCGGAACCGTCGTCCGAGCCGTCGCTGATGGCCGGGCTCGTGGACGGCACCGACGGCGACGGGGTCACGTCCGCCGGCTCCGGCGCCACGGCCTGCCCGCACGCGGTCAGCGCGAGCAGGGCGCCGAGCGGGGCACAGAGCAGGACCGGGCGGGTCAGCACCGGCTACACCCTAGCCCGGGTGGCAGGCCGGCACCGCGGCGGCAAGGATGCAGCCATGGAGGACAAGGACGTGATGGCGCGGATCAACGAGCTGGTGGACGAGGAGAAGGCGCTGCGCGCGCGGGCCACCGGGCATGGGCTGGACGATGTCGAGCGGCAGCGGCTGGTACAGCTGGAGGAGGCGCTCGACCAGTGTTGGGACCTGCTGCGGCAACGCCGGGCGAAGGAGGAGTTCGGCGAGGACCCGGACACGGTGCGGCCCCGCCCGGCGGGCCAGGTCGAGACCTACCTGCAGTAGGCCTACCTGCAGTAGTCGGAGACCTACCTGTAGTAACGGATCCACGCCGCGGGGTTTGACGTTCCGGTTGACGGGCAATCCTCACACTATGGCCGTCACCTCTCGCTACCGCCGGTTGAGCGCCGCCAACGTGATCAGCACGATCACGATGATCATCGTCGCGATCATCGTGATCGCCATCGTGCTGATTCTCCTCAGCGCCAACCGGAACAACATGATCGTGAGCTGGTTCGTCGACGCGGGTAACTGGCTGACCACGCCGTTCCACGGCATCTTCAACCCGCACAACGCGCGGCAGGCCGTGCTCCTCAACTGGGGTCTGGCCGCCGTCGTCTACGGCATCATCGGCGGGGTCATCGCGCGGTTGGTGCGCTCCTGACCGGACAGCGCACGAGGCTCGGGCCGCCGGAGTCTTGGCCAGACCCCCTCCGGCCAGGGAACATGTACGCGTGTTCACGACGCGCGCACGTACCCGGACGGCCCGAGCCTTAGCCGCGAAGCTGCTCCTCTGGACCATCGCGGCGGTCGCCGCGATCATCCTGCTCGGGGTGCTCTTCACCGTGCTGAACGCCAACCCGCACAACTGGCTGGTACGCAACGTGCACGGCTGGGGCTACTGGCTGACCACGCCGTTCCACGACCTGTTCATGCGCGCGGACCCGAAGCAGAACGTGTTGATCAACTGGCTGCTCGCCGCGTTGGTCTACGTGGGCCTCGGTGCCCTGCTGGCCAGGCTGCTGCGCGGCCCGGCCTAACCCCGACCACCGCGGTGGGCCCGCCGGTATCGCTTGCGGCGAAAAACAAGCAGTATTGACTGGATAACCGCGGACCGGGCATCGTGGCCGCATGGATTTCGTGGAGAGCGCCGAGCAGCAGATGCTGCGGTCCGCGGTGGCCGGTCTCGCCGGCAGGTACGGGCGGGAGTACGTCGCCAAGAAGGTGAAGGCGGACGGCCGGACCACCGAGCTGTGGGCGGAGGCCGGCCGGCTGGGGTACCTCGGCGTCGCGGTCCCCGAGGAGTACGGCGGCGGCGGGGGCGGCATCTACGAACTGCACATCGTCGGCGAGGAACTGGCCGCGGCCGGCTGCCCGCTGTTGCTGCTCGTCGTCTCGCCGGCCATCTGCGGCACGGTGATCGCCACGTTCGGAACCGAGGAGCAGAAGAAGCAGTGGCTGCCCGGGTTCGCCGACGGGTCGCTGAAGATGGTGTTCGCGATCACCGAGCCGGATGCCGGGTCGAACTCGCACCGGCTCACCACGGTGGCCCGCCGCGACGGCACCGACTGGCTGCTCTCCGGCCGCAAGGTCTTCATCAGCGGCGTGGACGAGGCGGACTACGTGCTGGTCGTCGGGCGTACCGAGGACGCCAGGAGCGGCAAGCTCAAGCCCTGCCTGTTCGTGGTGCCGCCGGACGCCGCCGGGTTGGAGTACCGCCAGATCGAGATGGCGTTCTCGGCCCCGGAGAAGCAGTTCGCGCTGTTCCTGGACGACGTGCGGCTGCCCGCCGAGGGGCTGATCGGCACCGAGGACGCCGGGCTCCTGCAACTGTTCGCCGGGCTCAACCCGGAGCGGATCACGGTGGCCGCGCAGACATGCGGGATGGGGCGGTACGCGCTGGACCGGGCCGCCCGGTACGGGCGTGAGCGCCAGGTCTGGAGCACCCCGGTCGGGGCGCACCAGGGTGTGGCGCACCCGCTGGCGCAGGCAAAGATCGAGCTCGAGCTGGCCCGCCTGATGACCCAGAAGGCGGCGTGGCTGTACGACGAGGCCGGCACCGACGTGGCCCGGCACGCGGCAGCCGGCGAGGCGGCGAACATGGCGAAGTACGCCGCGGGCGAGGCGGCCTACCACGCGCTGGACCGGGCCATCCAGATCCACGGCGGCAACGGGATGACGGTGGAGTACGGCCTGGCGTCGTACTGGGGCGGCATCCGGGCGGCGCAGATCGCCCCGGTCAGCCGGGAGATGATCCTGAACTTCGTCGCGCAGCACTCACTGGGCCTGCCGAAGTCGTACTGATCCGCCGGCCGCGCGTCTCGCCTTCCCGCGGAGTCTCACCAGCCCGTGCCGTTCGAGGTGGATGCGGTATCGACCGGTCCGATCCCGGCCCGGTGATCATCGCCGGGTTTCCCCGGCTCTAGCCGTCGTTCCCCGGCGACGATCACTGACTGGCCGGTCGGGCTGCTGGGTTGCCGAACCTGAGCGTGGCATGGGAGTTGCGCCGGCTGCCCCCGAGTCCCCCCGCCATCCCGGCCATCCCGGCCATCCCGGCTCGCGATCCCCGGCGACCGAGCCCGGCCCGGTGATCATCGCCGAGTTTCCCCGCTTCCGGCCGTCACACCACGGCGACGATCACCGAACGCCGGGCCCAACGACCGGGCAGCCGAGCCCAAGGCAGGGCATCGGCGTTACGACGGCATGTCCCGGACCACCGACCGCCCGACCACCCGACCGCCCGACCCGGTGATCATCGCCGGGCTACCCCGCCTCCAGTCGTAGTTCCGCGGCGACGATCACGGGTTTCGGCCCGGGCGGCAGCAAAGGAGTCCGTGCCGAGCACGGGCCCAGGACTCTGAGCCGGGGAACCGAGCGGGGGAACACGAGCCCGGGGGCACAAGCCCGGGAAACACGCGCCCGGGGATCGGAGCCGGGCGAGCGAGGCTCGACCAGAACCCGAGGGATCTAGCTGAGGTCCAGCCCAAATCAGGTCGGCGCCGAACTCCGCCAGGTCGGCTAGCCCCGGAGTCTCCCTTCCCCGCCGCGTCTCCTTTCCCACGGAGTCTCCCTTGACGCAGAGTCTCCTTGGCCGCCGATCATCGACTTGGCGGGACTCGTGGAGATCGAACAGCGCCGGCAACTCGATGGCCGGCGAGATAGGGCCGCCTATCCGTCGTCGTCCGGCGCGGCATGGTCGGGCTTGCCGGGCGTGGGGTCCCGGGTCGGGTCGATCAACGGCCGGTCGCCCGCGTCGTCCAGGGCCAGGTGGTCGGGTACCCCCGGTGTGGGGTCGCGGGACGGATCGATGTTGCTGCGGTCCGGGGTGAACTCGCGCTCGTTGTCGCTCACGCGGGTGACCGTAGCAGCGACCTGCTCTGCCAGGGCGAGCATTGCGGCGGTCACCCCGGCCGGGTCGGTGACCATCGACAGGTGGTCCCCGGGCAGATCCCCGACCTGCCAGCCGAGCGCGCGGGCGTCGTCCAGGTCGTACGCCTCGGACAGCCGCAGGTAGCCGCACGGCGCGTCCGGAAAGCCACGCACCACCGGCGCCGGCTCGCGGAACATCCCCAGCGGCAGCGGCCGGCACTGCGCCTCGAAGGCCGCCCGCACCGCCGGGTCGGGCAGTGCCGCGGCCATCTCCTGCTCGCCCCACCACCGCGGCCACGGCTCGGTCCAGCCGTCGCGGGTCATACCCAGCACCAGGTCCATCAGCGCCGGCGCGGTCTGCGCGAACGAGCGGCCCGGGCGCGGGAACGAGGCATCCACGAACAGGTACGCCGCCACGTCGCCGAGCCGCGCCCCGATCGCCGGGATCAGCGTGCCCGCCCAACTGTGCCCCACCACGACGTACGGACCGTCCACAGTGGACTGCCCGACCGCGGCCTCGACCTGCCGCGACGCCCAGCCGGGCTCGTCAGCCAGGGTCTCCCGCAGATCGGGCACGGCGACCGCGCGGCCGGCCGCCCTCAGCTCGGCCGCCACACCGGCCCAGACCAGCGGCCCGGTCGCCGGGCTGTGCACCAACACCCAGGCGGTTCCGCGGCCCCGGCGGAGACGCGGAGGCTGCGGAGCGTTCCCGTGCGGATTTCCGGCGGTCACGGCCGGGGCTCCACGGTCACGGCCGGAGCACCACGATCACGGCCGGAGGCACCACAGTCACGGCCGGAGCACCACGATCACGGCCGGAGGCACCACGGTCACGGCCGGGCCACCACGTCCACGGCCGGAGCACCACGATCACGGCCGGAGACACCACGGTCACGGCCGGGCCACCACGGTCACGGCCGGGGGCACCACGGTCACGGCCGGGGCTCCACGGTCTCGGCCCCGATGTCGGCCACCCCGCGCAGTCCGGCCAGCGCGCAGGTCAGGTCCAGGTCGGCGAGCAGGCAGCGCAGCACGTGCCGCACCCCGTCCGCGCCGGCCAGCGCCATCCCGTACACGTACGGCCGGCCGACCAGCACTGCCCGGGCGCCGAGCGCCAGCGCCTTGATCACATCGGCCCCGGTGCGAACCCCGGAGTCGAACAGCACCGGCACCCCACCGGCCGCCGCGACCACCCCCGGCAGGCAGTCCAGCGCGGCGGCGGCGCCGTCGACCTGCCGCCCGCCGTGGTTGGAGACCAGCAGGCCGCCGACCCCGCAGTCGATCGCACGCCGAGCGTCGTCGGGGTGCAGGATGCCCTTGAGCACGATCGGCAGCGTGGTGACGGTACGCAGCCAGGCCAGATCGTCCCAGGTCAGCGCCAGGCTGCCGAACATGCCGATCCAGTGCCCGACCGCGGCCTGCCTGTCCTCCTCCGGCGGCCTGGCCAGCCCGGCCCGGAACGCCGGGTCGGTGAAGTAGTTCGCCAGCCCCTCGGCGCGCAGGAACGGCAGGTAGCCGAGGGCCAGGTCGCGCGGCCGCCAGGCCAGGACGCCGGTGTCGACGGTGACCACCAGGGCACCGAAGCCGGCCTTCTCGGCGCGCTGCACCAGGCTGGCGGCGACGTCCCGGTTGCTCGGCCAGTAGAGCTGGTACCAGCCCGGGGTGTCGCCCAGCTCAGCGGCCACGTCCTCCATCGGCACCGAGCCCAGGGTGGACAGGACCATCGGCACCCCCAGCGACGCGGCGCCGCGGGCGGCGGCCAGCTCGCCGTCCGGATGCAGGATGCCGAGCACACCGACCGGGGCGAGCATCACCGGGGCAGGCATCGCGGTGTCCAGCACGGTGGTGGACAGGTCGCGCTCGGCCGTCCCGCGCAGCATCCGCGGCACGATCCGCCAGCGGTCGAACGCCTCCCGGTTCGCCCGCACGGTCTGCTCCGAGCTGGCGCCGCCGGCCACGTACCCGCGACCCTCCGGGCTCATCACCGCGTGCGCCGCCTGCTCCAGGTCGTCGTGCGTGATCGGCAGCGCCGGGAGCTGGCCGGCCGAGCCCTGCAGATAGATCTCGTACTGGAAGTCGCCGAAATGCGCCATGTCGGGACGGTAGCGCGGCTCGGCCGGGCACGCCCTGGGGCATGTTTCAAAAGCCCATGGCAGCGCGGATCGGCGCCGCCCGCATCCACCGGGACTTCTGAAACACGCCCTAAGGTCGGCGGCATGCGCGCGATCACGATCTCCGCACCGGGCGGCCCCGAGGTGCTGACGCTGACCGAGGTGCCCGACCCCGAGCCGGGCCTCGGACAGGTACTGGTCGACGTGGCGGCCACCGCGGTCAACCGGGCCGACCTGCTGCAGCGCCGCGGGCAGTACCAGGCACCGCCGGGGGTGCCCACGGACATCCCCGGGCTGGAGGCCAGCGGCCGGATCGCGGCGCTCGGGCCGGACGTCACCGGCTGGCAGGTCGGCGAACAGGTGTGCGCGTTGCTGGCCGGCGGCGGGTACGCCGAGCGCGTCGCGGTGCCGATCGGGCAGCTCCTGCCGGTGCCGAAGGGGCTCACCGTGGTCGAGGCGGCCGGGCTGCCGGAGGCCGTGTGCACGGTGTGGTCGAACGTGTTCATGGTGGCCGGACTCCAGCCGGGCGAGCTGCTGCTGGTGCACGGCGGGGCCAGCGGCATCGGCACCACCGCGATCCAGCTCGCCCGGCGTCACGGCGCCCGGGTGGCATGTACGGCGGGCTCTCCGGCGAAGCTGGCCCGCTGCCGGGAGCTGGGCGCCGAGGTGACCATCGACTACCGCGACGAGGACTTCGTCGAACGGGTACGGGAGGCCACCGGCGGGGCCGGCGCGGACGTGGTGCTCGACATCATGGGAGCCGCGTACCTGTCCCGGAACGTGGACGCGCTGGCCACCGGCGGCCGGCTGGTGGTGATCGGGATGCAGGGCGGTACCCGTGCCGAGCTCGACCTGAACGCTCTGATGCGCAAGCGCGCCTCGGTCTCGGCGACCTCGCTGCGCGCCCGGCCGCTGGCCGAGAAGGCGGCGATCGTCGCTGCCGTGCAGGCGGGGGCGTGGCCGGCGTACGAGGAGGGGGCCGCGCGGCCGATCATCGACCGGGTGCTGCCGCTGGCGCGGGCCGCCGACGCGCACCGCGCCATGGAGGCCGGCGACCACGTCGGCAAGATCCTGCTGGCGGTCTGACTCAGCGCGTTCTCCGTGGCCGTGCCCCTGACGGCCTGAGCCGTGTCGGCAAGATCGTGCTGGCGGTCTGACTCAGCGCAGCTCGGCGAGGGCGTCCAGCAGCCGGTCCACCTCGTGCCCGGTGTTGTAGTGCACCACGCCGACCCGGATGGCCCCGCCCAGCTCCGCCACCCCGAGCGCCTCCATCAACGCGCGCGCCTCGGCCAGGCCGTCCCAGGCGCAGATCCCGCGCCGGGCCAGCTCCTCGGTGACCGCCCGCGGCTTCCACCCCTCGACCGTGAACGACACCGTCGGCGTCCGGCTGGCCGGCGCACCGATCACGGTCACCGCCGGGATCGCCCGCAGGCCGGACATCAGCCGGCCGAAGACCACCCGTTCGTACTCCTGCACCGCACCCATCGAGGCCAGCACCCGCTGCCGCCGGCCGCCGTGTGCGGCGTCGTCCAGCCCGGCGAGGTGATCCACCGCGGCGACCACGCCGGCCAGCAACTCCAGCGGCAGGCTGCCCAGCTCCACCGCGTCGGTTGCCCGGTCGCCGGCGCCGAGCAGGTCCAGCGCGGCCGGCGTACCGATGACCGCGCCCACGTGCGGCCCCGCCCACTTGTAGGCGCTGGTGGCGAACAGGTCCGCGCCGACCTCGGCCAGCTCGATGGGCTGGTGCGGGCTGGCGTGCGCCCCGTCCACGTACACCAGCGCGCCGACCGCATGGGCGCGCTCCGCGATGGCGGGCACGTCCGGCCGGGTGCCGACGGCGTTGCTGGCCGCGGTCACCGCCACCAGCCTGGTCCGGTCGCTGAGTAACTGCTCGTACTGCCAGTCGGGCAGCTCGCAGGTCTCGATGTCCACCTCGGCCCACCGGACCGCGACGCCGACCCGGCGCGCCGCCGCCAGCCAGGGCCGGATGTTTGCGTCGTGGTCAAGCCGGCTGACCACGATCTCGTCGCCCATCCGCCAGGACCGGGACAGCGCGCGGGCGACCGCGTCGGTCAGCGTGGTGATGTTGGGGCCGAGGATCACCCCCGTGGGGTCGCCGCCGACCAGGTCCGCGATGGCCCGCCGGGCCGCGTCCAACAGGGCGTCGGACCGGATCGAGGAGGGGAAGACGCCGCCACGCTGGGACAGCGGCACCCGCAGCGCCGCGCCGACCGCCCGGGACACGCTCTCCGGGATCAGCATGCCGGCGGGCCCGTCGAAGTGCAGGTACCCGTCGCCGAGGGTAGGGAACAGGCCACGTATCCGGGCGACGTCAAAGGGCATAGCTAGACACTACGAGGGTCGTCCACGCGGGAAGCGCCCCGCCGTGGCCGCCTCACCCAGATGCGCGAGGATGGAGACATGACCGAACCGCAGGAGCACCGAGTGATCGTGGTCGGGCCGGACGGCAAGCCGATGGGCGTGGCGACGGTGGATCCGGCCGGGTCGGACGATAACGGCAACAACGCCGCGGACGTCGCCGAACTGGTCGAGCAGCCGGCGAAGGTCATGCGCATCGGCACGATGATCAAGCAGCTCCTCGAGGAGGTACGGTCCGCCCCGCTGGACGAGGCCAGCCGGGCGCGCCTGAAGGAGATCCACGAACGCTCGATCACCGAGCTGGAGCAGGGCCTGGCACCCGAACTGCGCGAGGAGCTGCACCGGCTGTCGCTGCCGTTCCGGGACGATGACATCCCGACCGACGCCGAGCTCAGGGTGGCTCAGGCGCAGCTCGTCGGCTGGCTCGAGGGCCTGTTCCACGGGATCCAGACGGCGTTGTTCGCGCAGCAGATGGCCGCCCGGGTGCAGCTGGAGGAGATGCGCCGCCGGGCGCTGCCGCCGGGCGCCGCGATGCCCGGCCTCGGCGGCCGGCAGCCGATGATTCCCGGCCAGCAGCCGCAACAGGGCGACCAGCCGGGCGGGACCGGCCAGTACCTGTAGGCCGGGTCGCCGGCGGGCCGCCCGCGGGGTGATCGCAACGGCACCTGCCGTCAGGCTGGCTCCAGCACCTCACGCCCGCCGAGGTAGGCACGCAGCGCCACCGGCACCCGCACCGAACCGTCCGCCCGCTGGTGCACCTCCAACAGGGCGGCGATGGTACGGGTGACCGCACACAGCGTCCCGTTCAGGGTGGCCGCGATCTGCGGCCTGCCCTCGGCGTCGCGGTACCGGATGGACAGCCGCCGGGCCTGGAACGTGGTGCAGTTCGACGCGGACGTGAGCTCCCGGTACCGCTGCTGCGCCGGGAACCACACCTCGCAGTCGAACTTCCGCGCGGCGCTCGACCCGAGGTCGCCGGCGGCCACGTCCACCACCCGGTAGGGCAGCTCAAGTTTGCCCAGGAACTCCCGCTCCCAGGCCAGCAGCCGCTGGTGCTCGTCGGCCGCCTGCTCCGGCGGGCAGTACGAGAACATCTCCACCTTGTCGAACCAGTGCACCCGGAAGACGCCCCTGGTGTCCTTGCCGTACGAGCCGGCCTCGCGGCGGAAGCAGGAGGAGAACCCGGCGTACCGCTTCGGGGCGCCGCCGAGGTCGATGATCTCGTCCGAGTGGTACCCCGCGAGCGACACCTCCGAGGTGCCGACCAGGTACAGGTCGTCCGCCTCGACCCGGTACACCTCGCTCGCATGCGCGCCGAGGAACCCGGTGCCGGCCATCGCCTCCGGCTTGACCAGCGACGGTGCCACCACCGGGACGAAGCCGGCCGCGGTCGCCTGCGCCATGGCAAGGTTGATCAGCGCGAACTCCAGCTCGGCGCCGACCCCGGTGAGGAAGTAGAACCGCGCGCCGGACACCTTGGCACCGCGCTCGATGTCGATGGCCCGCAGCCGCTCGCCCACCTCGGCGTGGTCGCGCACCTCGAAGTCGTACGCCGGGATGTCGCCGACCGTCTCCAGCGTGACGAAGTCCTCCTCGCCACCCGGCGGGGCGCCCTCGATCACGTTCGGGATGGCCAGGCGGGCCTCGCGCAGCGCGGCGTCGGCGGCCGCCTGGTCGGCCTCGGCGGCCTTGACCTCCTCGGCCAGCTTCTTCGCCTGCTCGAGCAGGGCCCGCCGCTCCTCCGGGGACGCCTTCGGGATCCGCCTGCCGAGCGCCTTCTGCTCGGCGCGCAGGCCGTCCGCGGCGGACACCGCGGCGCGGCGCCGCTCGTCGGCGGCCAGCAGGGCGTCCACCAGGCCGGGGTCCTCGCCGCGGGCACGCTGCGAGGCGCGTACCCGGTCTGGATCCTCACGGAGGAGTCGCAGGTCGATCACCCGCCGAGCCTACCGGCGCGCCGTCGGGCGGCCCCGTCCGCGGCCAGGCTGCCCCACCCGCGCCCGGACAGCCCCGCCCCGGGAGGGTTGGGCCGCGGCGCGCAGAATCAGGGTGTGATCGAGATGTCGCGGGCGCGGTTCGAGGAGCTGGTCTCCGATGCACTGGACGCCGTCCCGGCCGAGCTGACCCGGGTGATGGACAACGTCGTCGTTCTGGTCGAGGACGAGGCCGAGGGCGACCCTCACCTGCTCGGCCTGTACGAGGGCGTCGCGCTCACCGAACGCGGCTACGACTACGGCGGCGTGCTGCCGGACCGCATCTTCGTCTACCGCAAGCCGATCCTGGCCATCTGCGAGTCCGACGAGGACGTGGTCAACGAGGTGGCGATCACGGTGGTGCACGAGATCGCCCACCACTTCGGCATCCAGGAAGAACGCCTGCACGAGCTGGGCTGGGGGTGAGTGGGGTACCGTCCGACGGCGTGGACGACAACGGCCGGCTGCCCATCAAGATGCTGCACGACCGGGTTCTGGTCTCGTTGTCCGACGAGGAGGGGGAGCGGCGGTCCTCCGGCGGGATCCTCATCCCGGCGACCGCGCATGTGGCCACCCGGCTGGTCTGGGCCGAAGTGCTGGGGATCGGGCAGCACGTGCGCAGCATCGAGGTCGGCGACCGGGTGCTGTTCAGCCCGGAGGACCGGCACGAGGTCGAGGTGCACGGGCAGACCTACCTGATCCTGCGCGAACGGGACATCCACGCGCTGGCCGCCAAGCGGATCGAGCCGGCGACCGGGCTCTATCTCTGAACGTCAGGAGATGCCGTCGGCGCGCACCCGGTCCAGCCAAGCCGCCGCGTCGGCGAAGTCCTCGTCGGTGGCGCCGTGCCGGATCACCTCCGCCGGCCGGTCGTCGGCCCGCCGGTACGAGCCGAGGTACCGCACATCGGCGCAGATCCGGTGCAGCGCGGCCAGCGCGTCACCGACCCGTGCGTCGGCCACGTGCCCCTCGCAGTCCAGCGAGAAGCAGTACTGCCCGAGCCGCTCCTTGGTCGGGCGCGACTCGATCCGGGTCAGGTTGATGCCGCGCACCGCGAACTCGGTCAGCACCTCCAGCAGGGCGCCGGTGTGGTTCTCCCGGATGTACGCCACCAGGGTGGTGCGGTCCTGCCCGGTGCGCTCCGGCGGCGGGCCCGGCCGGGTCAGCATCACGAACCGGGTCACCGCGCCGGGGTTGTCCGCCAGGTCGGTGGCCAGCGCGGTCAGGCCGTAGGTGGCGGCCGCGATCGGTGCGCTCACCGCCGCGTCGTGCTCCCCCGCCGCCACCGCCGCGGCACCCGCCGAGGTGGATCCGACCAGGACCACCTCCGCGTCCGGCAGCCGCTCGCGCAGCCAGCGCCGGCACTGCGCCTCGGCGTGGGGGTGCGTCGCCACCGTCTTCACCGCGTCGAACGGCGTGCCGTCACGGACCAGCAGCGCGAAGCTCACCGGCAGGAAGACCTCGGCGGCGATCACCAGCGGCACCCCGGCCGCCATCTCGTCCAGCGTGGACGCCACCGACCCCTCGACGGAGTTCTCCAGCGGCACCACCGCGGCGTCCGCCTCGCCGGCCCGGATCGCGTCCAGCGCCGCCGGCACCGACGGCTGCGGCAGCAGCACACCCCCCGCCGCGGCCGGCAGGCTCCGCAGGGCCGCCTCGGCGAAGGTCCCCGCGGGGCCGAGGTAGGCGAATCGCATGGGCACCGGCATGGCCCGCAGCCTACGGGTCGGCCCGCTGCCGCGGGACGAGCTGGCGGGTCGGTCTTCGTACCGGTCAGCTCATCGCCTGGGCGATGGCTTCCTTCTCCTCGGGGGACAGCTCCTGCTCGGCGGCGCCGTTGGAGACCGCCTTGCCGTAGCAGCGCGACTCGGTGCGGCCGTTGATGGCGCTGATCACCACGCCGTTCGCATCCTCGTCCAGCAACGCGACCGAGAACGACATCCGGCCCCCCATCTCGGCCAGCGCGTCGTAGCGGACCAGGCCGACCCGGCGCAGCCCGCGGCGGATCTCTGCGCGCAGCGCCTCGTCCAGGTGGGCGGTGCCGGTCGGGATGGCGCGCACCGCGCGGCGGGCACGGGCGGCCGACCGCAGCGCCAGCGCGCCCACCGCCAGGCCGAGCAGCCCGACCGCCGCGGCCCCGAACGCGACGTACTGCACGACCTCAGCGTCAACGAGCACCGGCACAGCGTAGATGCCCGTCGGACTACCCTTCGGCCGTGCATGGCGATAACGGCTACACCGATCTCGGGTACGCCCGGCTGGACACCGACCGGCCGGCGCGCACCGGCGACCCCGAGGTGGTGTACGGGGCCGGCAAGAGCACCGCGCAGGTCGTCGGCATCGTCGCCGCGCTGCGGGCGGCGCACCCGGACCGCCCGGCGCTGGTGACCCGAGCGGACGAACAGACCCGCCGGACGCTGGCCGCCGAGTACGGCGAGGTGGCGCGGGTGGACGACGAGGCCCGCGCCGTCGCGGTGGGGCCGTTGCCGGAGCCGGCCGGCACGGTGTGCGTGGTCTGCGCCGGCACCTCCGACGTGCCGGTCGCCGCCGAGGCCGCGTTCACCGCACGGGTGGTCGGCGCGGCGGTGACGCGGGTGACCGACGTCGGCGTGGCCGGCATCCACCGGCTGCTGGCCGTACGCACCGAACTGGACGCGGCGGACTGCCTCGTGGTGGTGGCGGGGATGGACGGCGCGCTGCCCAGCGCGGTCGGCGGGCTTGTCGGCGTGCCGCTGGTCGCGGTGCCGACCAGCGTCGGGTATGGCGCCTCGTTCGGCGGGCTGGCCGCGCTGCTGACCATGCTCAACTCCTGCGCCCCCGGCGTGGTGGTGTCGAACATCGACAACGGCTTCGGGGCCGGGCTGTTCGCCGCCCGGGTGGCCAGGCGGGCACACAGAAGGGCGGACCGGTGATCGGCTGGCTGGACTGCACGGCCGGCGCGTCCGGCGACATGTTCCTCGGCGCGCTGATCGACGCCGGCGCGCCGGTCGAGGCTATCCGGCAGGCCATCGGGGCGCTGGGCACCGAGCCGATCCAGCTCGAGGTCGCCGCGGTGCACCGCCAGGGCATCGGCGCCACCAAGGTGGACGTACGGGCACCGCGCAGCAACCTGACCCGCACGTGGGGCCACATCCGCCGGCAGTTGGAGGACGCCGACCTGCCCGAGCCGGTACGGCACACCGCGCTGGAGGCGTTCGCCCGGCTGGCCGGCGCAGAGGCTGCGGTGCACCGGACCACGCCGGAGCAGGTGCACTTCCACGAGGTCGGTGCGCTGGACGCCATCGCCGACGTGCTGGGCACCGCGGCCGGCGTGCATGCCCTGGGGATCACCGCGGTGACGGCGTCCACCGTCACGCTGGGCACCGGGATGGCGCGCGGCGAGCACGGGCTGCTGCCGGTGCCGGGGCCGGCGGTGCTGGAACTGCTGCGCGAGGCCGGCGCGCCGGTATGGGCGGGCCCGGCGCCGTACGAGATGTGCACACCGACGGGGGCGGCGTTGCTGTCCGCGCTGGCCACCACCTGGGGCCCGATGCCGGCGATGTCCGTACGGCGGGTCGGGGTGGGGGCCGGCAGCCGCGACCTGGACGAGCTGCCGAACATCCTGCGGCTGGTGCTCGGCGAGCCGGTGGCGCCGGCGGCCGCGGACCCGGGCTCCGCGGTGCTGCTCGAGTCGAACGTGGACGACCTCGACCCGCGGCTGTGGCCGGACGTGCTGGACCGGCTGATCGGCGCCGGCGCCTCCGACGCCTGGCTGACCCCGATCCTGATGAAGAAGGGTCGGCCGGCGCACACCCTGCACGTGCTCTGCGCGGCGCCGGCGGTGGAGGAGGTACGCCGCGAGGTGTTCCGGCGTACCAGCACGATCGGGCTGCGCGAGTCCACCGTCGGCAAGCACGCGCTGGAGCGGGAGTTCGACGAGGTGCTGGTGTCCGGGCAGCCGGTGGGGGTGAAGGTGGCCCGGCTGCGCGGTGAGGTGGTGAACGTGAGCGTGGAGTTCGAGGACGTGCAGCGGGCCGCCGAGGCGCTGCACCTGCCGGTCAAGGAAGTGCTGCGGGCGGCCACCGCCGCGGCGCACCGCGGGTACGGCTGAGAGACTGTTAGCCTGGGAAACTACCTCCCGATGGGACGCTGTGTTCACATTCGCCGCGTTGGTCGCCACCTTCCTGGTCATCTTGCCGGTCGAGCTGCCCGACAAGACACTGATGGCCACCCTGGTACTGACCACGCGGTACCGGCCGGTGCCGGTCCTCGCCGGGGTCTCGGCGGCGTTCTTCGTGCAGTGCCTGGTGGCGGTCGCCGCCGGCCGGCTGATCGACCTGCTGCCGCACCGGGTGGTCGCCGCGGTGGTCGCCGTGCTGTTCGGCCTCGGGGCGTACATCCTGCTCCGCAGGCACACCGGAAGCGGGGACGCCGACATCCGGACCCAGGCTGAGCGGAGTCCGTGGCGGATGGCGCTGGCGTCCTTTGGGGTGCTGTTCGCGGCCGAGTGGGGCGACGCATCCCAGATCGCCACCGCCGCGCTCACCGCCCGGTACGACGCGCCGGTCGCGGTGTTCCTCGGCTCGTTCCTCGCCCTGGTCGCGGTGGCCACGCTGGCGGTCCTGGCCGGCCGTCAACTGACCAAGCGGGTGCCGCTGCAACTCGTCCAGCGCGCGGCCGGTGTGCTGTTCGCGGTCTTCGCGGTGATCGCGGCGGCAGAGGCGATCCGCGGCTGAGCACCCGTGACTCCCGCCCGCGGGGTGGTGATGCCTGTCCGGTGCTCAGCGCAGCGTCGCGGCGAGCTGGGCCGCGGCGGCGACCACGTGCGGGCCGACCTCCTCGGCGATGAGGTCGCCCAGCGCCACCACGCCGACGCTGGCCTCCAGGCCGGGCACGTCCGGCACCGGCGCCGCCACCCCGCGCGCCCCGGCCTGCAGCTCTCCCTCGCTGGTCAACCAGGGCGGTCCGCCCGGCTCGGCGGCCCGCGCCAGCAGGATCGCCCGACCGGCGGCGCCCTGCCCGAGCGGGTGCCGGGAGCCGACCCGGTACGCCACGTGGTAGTCGGTCCAGCTCGGCTCCACCACCGCGATGGCCAGCGCCTCGCCGCCGTCCGCCACGGTCAGGTGCGCGGTGGCCCCGACCCGCTCGGCAAGCCCGCGCAGCGCCGGCAGCGCGGCCTCCCGCAGCAGCGGCTGCACCCGCCGGGCCAGGTCGAGCACGGCCAGCCCGATCCGGAACGTCCCGTCGGGGGACCGGCGGACCAGGCCGTGCGCCTCCAGGGTGGACAGCAGCCGGTAGACGATCGGGCGGGCCAGCCTGAACTCCGCGGCCAGCTCCGCCACGGACCGTCCGCGGGGCGCGTCGGCCAGCGCGAAGAGCACCCGCACTCCGCGGTCGAGGGTCTGGGCGGATTCAGCCACTGGCCGGCTCGACCTTCCCGGTGACCTCGCCGAACCCGATCGGCACCCCGTCCGGCCCGGGTGCGGTGGCGGTGATTGTCACGGTGTCCCCGTCCTCGAGGAACGTCCTGGTGGACCCGTCGGCCAGCGTGACCGGCTCCGAGCCGTCCCAGGTGAGCTCGATCAGGCAGCCGCGCTGCTCCTTCTCCGGGCCGGACACGGTGCCGGACGCGTACAGGTCGCCGGTCCGGGTGGACGCCCCGTTCACCGTCAGGTGCGCGAGTTGCTGGTCCGGTGTCCAGTACATGCCGGCGAACCGGGGCCGGGACACCACCGAGCCGTTGATCGCGACCTCCATCGCCAGATCCAGCCCCCACGGCTGGTGCCGGCGCAGGTACGGCAGCACCTCCGGGTCCTGCGCCGGGCCGTCCACCCGGGCGGCCGCGAGCGCGTCCAGCGGCACCACCCACGGCGAGATGCTGGTGGCGAACGACTTGGCCAGGAACGGACCCAGCGGCTGCGACTCCCAGGACTGGATGTCCCGGGCGGACCAGTCGTTGACCAACACCACGCCGAACACCCGGTCGGCGAACTCCGCGGTGGAGACCCGCTCCCCCAGCCGGGACGGCACCCCGAGCAGGAAGCCCACCTCGGCCTCGATGTCCAGCCGCAGGCAGGGCCCGTACGTCGGCGCGGCGTCCGGACCGGCGCGGCGCTGCCCGCACGGGCGGACGATCGGCGTGCCGGAGACGACGACGGTGCCGGCCCGGCCGTGGTACCCCACCGGCAGCCAGGTCCAGTTGGGCCGCACCGGATCCGCCTCCGGCCGGAGGATCCGGCCGATGTTCTCGGCGTGGTTTCGCGAGGAGTAGAAGTCGGCGTAGTCGGCCACCGCGACGGGCAGTCGCATGCTGACCGCGTCCGCCGGGGTGAGCAGCGGCTCGAGGTCCGCGCGGTGGTGCCCGTCGGTGAGCAGCGCGGTCAGCCGCTGCCGCAGGGCTGTCCACTGTGGACGACCGAGGGCCATGAAGTCGTTCAGCACCGCCGCCTGCAGGGTGCCGCCGGCGTCCAGCAGCCCGGTCCGCTCGGCCGCGGTCAGGTCCAGGACCCGGTCGCCGATCCGGGTGCCGATCCGCGGCTCGCTGCCGTCGCGGGTGAACACGCCGTACGGCAGGTTCTGCATCGGGAACTGCGATCCGGCGGGGACATCCACCCAGGTCACGCCAAGCTCGCTCACAACAACCCCAGCTCGGTCAGGTCGGCCACCGGCTCGGCGATGCTGCACGAGCCGAAGCCGACGAACGACATCCGCACCCGCGCCGCGTCCGCACCGGTCAGCGCGCGGCAGCCGGCGGCCAGCGCCTGGGTGTCGCGGGTGGATAGTACGGCCCGGACGTCGCCGCCGGACAGCGCCGCGTGCACCGCCAGCAGGACGTTGACGAACCCGTGCTGCTCGAAGCCGGTCTCCCGGTCGCGGTGCCGCACCGCGTGGTGCAGGCCCGCGGTGCACTTGAACGGCAGGCCACGCTCCACGCAGCCGGACACGAACACGGCCAGCTCGGCCTCGGTGGGGAACGCCGCGGCGGTGGCCCCGCCGGTGCGCGCCTTGGCCGCCACCCCGGAACCGATCAGCACGTCCAGCACGCCGCGGAACCCGGGCACCCGCGGCACCTCGACGAACCCGTCCACGTCCCGCGGCAGCTCGGCGACCGCGCGCCGGGCGGACTCCACCGCGTCCCCGTCGGGCAGCGCGATCTCCACACCGGTCAGCCGCAGCCGCGGCTCGCTGGCCACCAGAGACAACGCGCCCGGCAGCCCGGGCAGGCCGGTGTCGGCGATCAGGCCCAGCTCGACGGTGACGCCGGACGGCAGTGCCGCGGCCAGCTCGTCCAGTCGGGACGCGGGGCAGAGGAAGCGGCCGACCAGCCCGGCGTGCGGTGCGTCCGCGTACCCGAGATGGGCCGGCACGGCGGTGGCCATGGGTGCGTTCCCCGGCGGGAACAGGGCGGCGTCGTCGATCAGCCGGTCGAACAGCTTCGCCACGGTTGACACACTCGGAGAGGCTAGCGGAAGCTACGGATACAGGACAGTTAGGTCCGATAGTCGGACAGCAGGTGGGAGCGTCATGCCGTACTACCGCGCCGTCGGGCAGATCCCGCGCAAGCGCCACACCCAGTTCCGCAAGCCCGACGGGGGGCTGTACGCGGAGGAGTTGATGGGGATCGAGGGGTTCTCCAACGACTCCGCGCTGCTCTACCACGAGCACCTGCCCACCGCGATCGTGGATGCCACGGAGTACGCCGGCCCGCGGTACACCCGCACCCCCAACCTGCCGCTCAAGCCGCGCCACCTGAAGACGCACAAGCTCGACACCTCCGGCGCGGACCCGGTCACCGGCCGGCAGCCGCTGCTGGCCAACAACGATGTGCGGCTGTCGTACTCGGTGGCGGACGCGCCGTCGCCGCTGTACCGCAACGCCGTCGGCGACGAGTGCGTGTACGTGGAGTCCGGCGCGGCGCGGTTCGAGTCGGTGTTCGGTGCCTTCGACCTCGGCCGCGGCGACTACCTGCTGGTGCCGACCTCCACCACGTACCGGCTGATACCGGTCGGTGACGAGCCGCTGCGCAGCTACGTGATCGAGGCGACCGGCCACATCGGCCCGGTCAAGCGGTACCTCACCGCCAGGGGGCAGTTCAACGAGTTCTCCCCGTACTGCGAGCGGGACCTACGCGGACCGACCGAGCCGCTGCACGCCGAGGGCACCGACGTCGAGGTGCTGGTGCAGCACCGGCAGGGCTGGACCCGGTTCACCTACGCGCACCACCCGTTCGACGTGATCGGCTGGGACGGATGCCTGTACCCGTACGCCGTGAATGTCGCCGACTTCGAGCCGATCACCGGCCGGGTGCACCAGCCGCCGCCGGTGCACCAGATCTTCACCGGCCCGAACTTCGTGATCTGCAACTTCGTGCCGCGCAAGGTGGACTACCACCCGCAGGCGGTTCCGGTCCCGTACAACCACGCCAACGTGGACTCCGACGAGGTGATGTTCTACTGCGGCGGCAGCTACGAGGCGCGCAAGGGCTCCAGCATCGAGCAGGGGTCGATCTCGCTGCACCCGTCCGGCTTCACGCACGGCCCGCAGCCCGGCTCGGTGGAGCGCGCGCTCGGCGTCGACTACTTCGACGAGTTGGCCGTCATGGTCGACACGTTCCGCCCGCTGGACATCTGCGACGCCGGCTTCGCCTGCGAGGACACCGGCTACCCCTGGACCTGGGCCGGCCGCCACCTCGGCGGCTAGCTCAGCAACGATAGGCGGCCCGTCCGGGACTCCAGCAGCCCGGACGGGCCTTGCTGGCCGTCAGGGCGATCCCGGCCAGCTTCCGCTCACGCTCCCGGCCGGGGGGCCGGCCATAGGCGGGGAACGCGGCGGCACGTGGTCAGTGTGTGCGCGTCAGCCCGCCGTGGTGCGGGGTCCCGGGTGGCCGTTCCGCATTCCGTAGAACGTTGCGGACCTCGCCGATGGTGACGTGCAAGGCCATCGCGATCGAGATCGGGGATTCCCCCGCGCCGCGGAGGGCGACGATCCGGTCCGCCACGTCGGCCGCGACGGTCGGTAGGCTGCCGGCCACTGGGGAGAGCACGGCCGGCGCGGAACCGGCGGCACCGACCATGCTCTCGTCGTCCCCGCCCGGCTGCCCAGTGCATGACCCAGCGGAGGAGGTGAAGTCACCGGCCGGCCGAGCTGAACCGCGGTGATCGGCGAGTCCCCTCGGTTCTTGCGCGCTACCGGCCGGTGACTCCATGACCACGGACGGTAGGAATCCCGAGGGAAGTCGTGAACGACGACCGAGGGGACGACTAGGACGCATGCTGGTACCGTCGCGGCTGTGCCGAACGATGTGCTCAGACGCGCCATGGCCGAAGCGAACATGTCTCAGAGACAGCTCGCCGAACGGATCGGCGCCGACCCGAAGACCGTCAGCCGTTGGGTCAGCGACGAACACCGGACGCCCTACCCGTCGCTGCGATGGGCCGTCGCCGAAGCACTGGGAGTGGACGAAGTGTCGATCTGGCCGCAAGCCGCACGGGCGGCACTGAAGGTGGGGCCGGACCGCGAGGTCCTGGCCGTGTACCCGACCCGCTCCGCAATGCCAACAGCCGTCTGGGAGCGAATGATCGGCGACGCCACCCGCGAGATCGCTTTGTGCGCATATTCGAGCACCATTCTGTGGACGCTGATGCCTGATCTATCCAAGGTGCTGCGCGCAAAGGCAGAAAGCGGCTGCAGGGTGCGCGTGATCATCGCCGATCCTAGCAGTCCGTTTGTCGCGGCAGACGAAGCCGCTACAAAGGTACCGCTGAAGCTGACGACTCGCATCGAGCAGACCCGATATTTGTTGGAGCCGCTCCATGATGTCGTCGAAGTCCGGGAGAGCGCACTTGGTTTCGGCCGGTCGGTGTTCCGCGGGGATAATGACGCGCTTCTGAGCATCTGGCCGCACGGGATCTGGGGCGGAGATTATCCGGTGTTCCATTTGCGCCGGCACCAGGATGGCGGGGTCTTCGATCAGATGGCGGTGCGGCATGTGGAGGCGTTGTGGGAGGCCGCGGCACCGGTCTGGCCGTAGCGGGGAACGCGAACGGCCCGAGTCGGTGATCCCCTACCCAGGGCCCTGCCCGGGTGTGTCGACACCTGGGTGGGGCCGTTCGGTCCTTTGTGACTGCCCGCAGAAAGTCCGCAGGACGTCCACCAACCGCCAATGTCAGCCAACGCGTGCCAACGGCATATGCGCAGGTCAGACCGAGTGCCGGGTGGACCTCGGCAGGTCACAGACCCCCGCGGGTGAGTACAGGTAGAACTCAGGCGGCGCGGCCCAGGACGACGCGGGCGGCGGTCCGGACGTCCTCGACGCTGATGCCGAGCTCCTCCGCGACGACGGCAGCTTGTTCACCTGCCTTCAGCATTCCGGCAACGTCCGCCATCCGGACGCGGGATCCCTCGAAGATCGGCTGGCCAAATGCACGGTCTGGGTCCACGACGACCTTGGCCGGCTCGCAGTGCCTGAGCTGGAGCACGCTGGGGTATCCGTCGTCCCGCCGGGACAGGTACCGCAGGTGATCGGCGACTATCTCGCGGATCACATGCTGGCCTGTGCCGCCCTCGATGAGCCCTTCGCCCTCGTCAGAACGGGAAAAGTCCCATAGCACATCGATGCCGTCGGTGGCCAGTTCGGGAGCGATCAGCACGTATTCCCGGCCGAACTCCGACTTGAGGCGCTCCAAGGCCGGTCGGATCCGCCGCGGTCGCACGCCCGCCTCACGCAGCGCCCACAGCACCCACGCCTCAACGAGGGCGACGAACGTCGCTGACGCCTCCCGGGTGCCCGACCGGTCGAGGACGTGTAGGAGAGGCGCACCCCGCTCGTAGCCACGAGCCCATCGGTGAAAGGTCTGCCGCGGTATGCCGAGGAAGCGGGCTGCATCGTTCAGGTTCAGCAGCCCGGCGGTGAACCGGACGTCGTCCATGCGTACCCCCTTCCGATCATCCTGCCCGGACTCGACCACTGAAGCACGCACCGCCGACCTTCTGCGCGTCACCGCGGCGGCCGGCGCGATCCGGGGGGCCGGCTGGAACGCCAGGTCGGACCGGAGGAGCGTCACGGCCGGGTGACGGTCGGCTTACCGGGACGTGACGAGGATCGCTCAACGGGTGAAATTGTCAGGGGGGCGTCGTAACGTCGCGGCAGGTCGAGCGAAGGAGCCTGCCGTGTCCGATGATCCGCACCGCCCACTGAGCGCCGCGGCCGCCGAGGCGTTCGTCACCAGGACCTGCTTCAAGACCGGACCACCCAGCCTGGTGGGCGTGGAGCTGGAATGGCTGCTGCACGACCCACACGATCTCGCCGCGCCGGTGGCCTCTTCCCGGCTCGACGGTCTGCTCTCCCCAGCCGATGTACGCGGAGCGCTCTCCACCGAGCCGGGCGGGCAGCTCGAGCTCAGCTCGCGCCCGCATCCGACGCTGGGCGGCTGCTTCGCCGAGACGGCGGCCGACCTGGCCGTCATGCGGGCGGCGGCCGCGAGGGCGGGAGTGCGGCTGACCGGGCTCGGCGTCGACCCGGTGCGGCCGCCGGTGCGGGTGGTGAACACCCCGCGGTACGCGGCGATGGAGCGGTTCTTCGATGGCGACGGTCCGGTGGGCCGGATGATGATGGGCTCCACCGCGTCGGTGCAGGTGTGCCTGGACGCCGGCACCGAGGGCCCGGGCGACGACGGGTACGCGGCCCGCTGGCACACCCTGCACGCGCTCGCCCCGGTACTGGTCGCCGCGTTCGCCAACTCCCCGCTCCGCGAGGGGCGGCCGACCGGCTGGCGATGTACCAGGCAACGGGTGTGGGCCGGCCTCGACCCGAGCCGCACCGCCGCACCGCGGTACGCGCGATACGGGGAAGACCCGCGTGAGGCCTGGACGCGGTACGCGCTGGACGCCCGGGTGATGGCGGTTCGCTGCCCGGACGGCACCCGGTGGGTCGTGCCGGCCGGGCTGACCTTCCGCGGCTGGCTGGCCGGGGAGGGCCCGCGGCCGCCCACCGCGGACGACCTGGCGTACCACCTGACCACCCTGTTCCCGCCGGTGCGCCCGCACGGGTTCTACGAGCTCAGGGTGGTCGATGCGCAGCCCGGCGACGGCTGGGCCGTGGTGGCCACCGTGGTGACCGCGCTGCTGGAGGACCACGCCGCCCGGGACGCCGCCCTGGCGGCCGCCGAACCGGTCCGGGACAGCGGCACGGTGGCCGCCCGGGACGCGCTCACCGACCCGGAGCTGGCCAAGGCCGCGGCGGCCTGCTTCGAGGCCGCGCTGGCCGGCGCGGCACGGCTCGGGGTTCCTGCGGCCGACCGGCAACTGCTGGCCGACTTCACCGAGCGGTACATCGACGCCGGGCGCTGCCCCGCCGACGACGTGCTCGACGCCTGGCACGCCGGCCGGCCGCTCCTGGATCCCGCGGGACACCCCGCGACCCGAGACACGCACGGGACACCCGCGACCCGGGACACGCACGGGACACCCGCGACCCGCGACACCAACGGGACACCCGCGACCCGGACCGAACGCATATCCGCGACCCGCGACAGGCACCGTGCACCCGCGACCCGAGGAAGAGGAACCCGTCCCGTGCTGACCGAGTCGACCGACGACGCGCTCCGCGAGCGGATCGCCACGGAGCTGATCGCGTCCCGCCGCCGTACCCACGGACTGACCACCGACGTGCTCCACGAGCCGGAGCTGGCCGCCCAGCACTCCCCGATCATGTCCCCGCTGGTCTGGGACTTCGCGCATGTCGGCAACCAGGAGGAGATCTGGCTGGTGCGCGACGTGGGCGGCCGGGACCCGGTGCGGCAGGACATCGACGAGCTGTACGACGCGTTCCAGCACCCGCGGGCCGAGCGCCCCCGGCTGCCGCTGCTGGACAGCACTGAGGCGCAGCGCTACCTCGGCACGGTCCGCGAGAAGGCATTCGACGTGCTCGCCACCGCGCCGCTGGAGGGCCGCCGGCTGACCGAGCGCGGTTTCGCCTTCGGCATGATCGCCCAGCACGAGCAGCAGCACTGCGAGACGATGCTGGCCACCCACCAGCTCCGGGCCGGCGCCCCGGTGCTGGACGCGCCCGTCCCCGACGCACCCTGGGCGCCGCTGCCCGCGCCCGAGGTGCTGATTCCGGCCGGATCGTTCGCCATGGGTACGTCGGTGGAGCCCTGGGCGCTGGACAACGAGCGCCCGGCGCACCAGGTGCGCGTCGAGGCGTTCTGGATCGACACGGCGCCGGTGTCCGCGGCCGAGTTCGCCGCGTTCGTGGCCGACGGTGGGTACGACGACCCGCGCTGGTGGACCCCCGAGGGGTGGGCCTATCGCCAGCGCGGGGGCGTGGTCGCGCCGCTGTTCTGGCAGCGGGACGGCGACCGGTGGCTGCGTCGCCGGTTCGGGCACACCGAGCCGGTGCCGCCCGACGAGCCGGTGCAGCACGTGAGCTGGTACGAGGCCGACGCGTACGCCCGCTGGGCCGGCAGGCGGCTGCCCACCGAGGCGGAATGGGAGAAGGCCACCCGGCACGACCCCGCGACGGGACGGTCCCGGCGTTACCCGTGGGGCGACGACGACCCCACCCCGGAGCTGGCCAACCTGGGCGGCGCCCACCTGCGTCCGACCCGGGCCGGCTCCTACCCGGCCGGCGCATCGGCGTACGGCGTGCGGCAGCTCATCGGCGACGTGTGGGAGTGGACCGCGAGCGACTTCGCGGGATACCCCGGGTTCGTCGCGTTCCCGTACCGGGAGTACTCCGAGGTGTTCTTCGGCCACAGGTACAAGGTGCTGCGCGGCGGCTCGTGGGCGGTCGACCCGGTGGCCTGCCGCGGCACGTTCCGCAACTGGGACCACCCCGTCCGGCGGCAGATCTTCACCGGGTTCCGGTGCGCCCGGGACGCCGCGCCGGGCGAGGGCGTCTGATGTGCCGGCACCTGGCGTACCTGGGACGGCCCCGCCGGCTCGGCGAGCTGGTCATCGACCCGCCGCACAGCCTGGTCGAGCAGTCGTACGTGCCGAGGCGGCAGAAACACGGGCACGTCAACGCGGACGGGTTCGGCGTGGGGTGGTACGCGGACGGTGACCCGGTCCCGGCGCGGTACCGGCGCGACATCCCGATCTGGGCCGACGCCTCGCTCGGCGACCTGGGCCGGGTGATCCGCAGCGGGACGATGATGGCGGCGGTGCGCTGCGGCACGCCGGGCATGCCGCACGGTGAGGCCATCTGTGCGCCGTTCGTGCACGGGCGGTACCTGTTCAGCTTCAACGGCGCGGTGCACCGCTGGCGGGAGCTGGCCGGCGACCTGTCGGCCGAGGAGCTGGTCCGGCTGGACGCGCCCTGTGACGCGGTACTGCTCTGGCTGCTCACCGTGCGGCGGCTCGAGGCGGGGGCGACCCTGCCCGCGGCGTTGGCCGACATCGTCGCCCTGGCCGGCCCGCTCACCGACCGGCTGAACCTGCTGCTGACCAGCGGCACCGAGATCGCCGCCACCGCGTACGGCGAGACGCTGTCCTGGCGGGAGACCGGCAGCGGGGTCGTGGTGGTCTCCGAGCCGTACGACGACGAGCCGGGCTGGCACGACGTCCCCGACAACCACCTGCTGCACGCCACGCCAGACGGCGTTCGAATCGAGAGGCTCACGTGACCTCGTTCACCCTGGACAACCACCTGCCTGCCGACTTCCTCATCTCGGCGCTGCGCCGCGATGTCCGCGACGGGCTGACCGCGTCGCCGAAGGCACTACCGCCGAAGTGGTTCTACGACGAGCAGGGCAGCGCGCTGTTCGAGCGGATCACCGAGCTGCCGGAGTACTACCCGACCCGGACCGAGCGGGCGATCCTCGACGCCCGCGCGGCGGACATCGCGGCACGCACCGGCGCGGACACGCTGGTCGAGTTGGGCGCCGGCTCGGCGGCCAAGACCCGGCTCCTGCTGGACGCGCTGCGCGCCGCCGGTACGCTGCGCCGCTTCGTGCCGGTGGACGTCAGCGTGTCGACGCTGGTCGATGCCGGCGAGGCGCTGAGCCGGGACTACCCGGGACTGGCGGTGCACGCGGTGGCGGCCGACTTCGAACACCACCTGGACCGGATCCCGGACGAGCCGGGCCGCGCCGGCCGTGACCTCACCGCGTTCCTCGGCGGGACGATCGGCAACTTCGAGCCGGCGCCGCGGGCGGAGTTCCTGCGCGCGGTCCGGGACGGGATGGCCGGCGGCGACTGGCTGCTGCTCGGCACCGACCTGGTGAAGGACCCGGCGGTCCTGCTGCGCGCGTACGACGACGCCGCCGGGGTGACCGCCGAGTTCAACCGCAACGTGCTGTACGTGATCAACCGGGAGCTCAAGGCGGACTTCGAGCCGGAGGCGTTCCGGCACGTGGCGCGGTGGGACGCCGAGGCCGAGTGGATCGAGATGCGGCTGGAGTCGCAGGCCGAGCAGGAGGTGCGGCTGGAGGATCTCGAGCTGACGGTGGCGTTCGCCGCGGCCGAGCAGATGCGCACCGAGATCTCGGCGAAGTTCCGCCGTGCCGGGGTGGAGGGCGAGTTGGCCGCTGCCGGCTTCACCATGCGGGAGTGGTGGACCGACCCGGACGGTCTGTTCGCGCTCTCCCTCTCGGAGGCGGCCTGACGAGCGCGAAGGAGGCGGCCCGACCAGCTCGGAGGACGGAGTCTGACGGGCCGGGAGGAGGCGGCCCGACCAGCTCGGAGGAGGCAACCTAACGGGTGGACCAGGTGGCTTCGCGGATCGCACGCAGGGCTGCCCGCCGGGTCCCGCCGGTGAGGACGTCGGTGTAGACCCTGCCGTCCAGGTGGTCGGTCTCATGCTGCAGGCACCGGGCAACGTACCCCTTGCCCTCGACCCGGACCGGCTGCCCGGTGCGGTCGAAGCCCTCGACGGCCACCCACTCGGCGCGCGGCGTGGGGAACTGGAGCCCGGGCAGCGACAGGCAGCCCTCGGGGTCCTCCACCGTTTCGCCGCGGGTCTCCACCAGCCGCGGGTTGACCAGGTGCCCGACCTGCCCGTGCCCGCCGTCCTCACCGCAGTCGAACACGAACACCCGCAGCCCCACGCCTACCTGGTTCGCGGCCAGGCCGACCCCGCGGGCGGCGTACATCGCCTCGAACATGCCTTCGACCAGCCGGGACAGCGCCGCGTCGAAGGAGGTCACCGGTTCGCAGGGGGTCCGCAGCACCGGGTCGCCCAGATGCACGATCGGGTACGCGCTCACCGCACCCGGCCCCCGGCCGCGGCCAACACCGCGGCGGCCACCGTCGGAGCCACCGCCGAGTCGAAGACGCTCGGCACGATGTAGTACGGGTTGAGCTGCTCGTCGGTCACCACGTGGGCCAACGCGTCCGCCGCCCGCAGCAGCATCTCGGTGCTCACCCCGTTCGCCCGGGCGTCGAGCAGCCCGCGGAACACCCCGGGGAAGGCCAGCACGTTGTTGATCTGGTTGGGGTAGTCCGACCGCCCGGTTGCGATCACGGCGGCGTACTGCCGCGCCTCGTCCACCCGCACCTCCGGATCCGGGTTGGCCAGCGCGAACACGATCGGCCGCTCGGCCATCGCGGCCAGGTCGGTGGCGGGCAGGATGTTTCCCGCGCTGACGCCGATGAACACGTCGGCGCCGACCAGCGCATCCCGCAGCCCGCCGCGCCGGCACGCCGCGTTCGTCCGCTGGGCCAGCCGGTGCTTGGCCTCGGCCAGGGTGACGTCGTCCGGCGACAGGATCCCCTCGCGGTCCCAGACCAGCAGGTGCCGCACCCCGGCGGCAAGCAGCAGGTGGCAGATCGCGGTGCCTGCCGCGCCGGCGCCGGCCACCACGATCCGTACCTCGGCCAGCGCCTTCTCCACGCAGCGCAGCGCATTGGTCAGGGCGGCCAGCACCACGATCGCCGTCCCGTGCTGGTCGTCGTGAAAGACCGGGATGTCCAGCCGCTCGCGCAGCCGGCGCTCCACCTCGAAGCACCGCGGCGCGCTGATGTCCTCCAGGTTGATCCCGCCGAACCCGGGCGCGATCAGCTCCACGGTTCGCACGATCTCGTCCACGTCCTGGGTGTCCAGGCAGATCGGCCAGGCGTCGATGCGCGCGAACCGCCTGAACAGCGCGGCCTTGCCCTCCATCACCGGCAGCGCGGCGCCCGGCCCGAGGTTGCCCAGCCCCAGCACGGCCGACCCGTCCGTCACCACCGCGACGGTGTTCCCCTTGATCGTCAGCCGGCGCACGTCGTCCGGATTCTTCGAGATCGCCAGCGCGACCCGGCCGACGCCGGGGGTGTATGCCATGGACAGGTCGTCGCGGGTCTTCAGCGGCACCCGCGAGGCCACCTCGATCTTGCCGCCGAGATGCAGCAGGAAGGTGCGGTCGCTGACCTTGTGAACGTCGACCCCGGGCACCTCGTCCAGCGCGGCGACGATCTCCTCGGCGTGCTCGCCGTCCAGTGCCGAGCAGGTGACGTCCACGGTCAGCCGGTCGTGGTGCGACTCCACCACGTCGATGGCCGTCACCACGCCGCCGGCCACCGCAACCGCGGTCGCCACCCGGCCTACCACAGCGGGGTCCACCAGGGTGTGCAGCCGGACGGTGATCGAGTACGAGGCGCTGGTCGGAACCGGCCGCTCGGACATAGCGCACATCGTGCCAGCCCGGCCGGGCGTTGCCCATGCGCGATAACCTCCGGACGTGGAGGAGGAGGCCATCGAGCTGGTCCGGGCTCGGACCAGCATCAGCCGGCAGGCCGGCCTGACCCTGGCGATGCTGGTGCTCATCCCCACGGCCGCCGCGCTCACCGTGGCGAGTTGGCTGCTGCAGGCCATGGCCCGCTCGTCGAACCCGCGCGGCATCGTGCTGCTGCTCGCCGGCATCGGCATGCTGCTGCTCGACGCGGCCGTGGTCGGCGGCGCCATCCTCTGGTGGCTGACGCGGCGCGGCGGCGGCCGGACCACGCTGGCGGACGAGCGCGGGGTGACCGTCCGGGTGGGCGGCCGCACCGCGTTCCTGCCGTGGCCGGAGTTCACCCGGGTGAGCCTGTCCGGCGGCACCCTGCTGGGCTGGCTGCGCGCGGACTCGCTGTTCGCGGCTCATCCGGTGGTGGTTCGGATGCCGCGGCGGAACGCGGACGGGCAGGGGAACGTTCCTCTGGTGTTGGGCACGCTGGTCGACATCCCCCAGGCGCTGCGCCGGCTGAAGAGCTGGCTCGGCCGGGAGGTCGACATCGACCTGGTGTGAACCCCCACCGCGAAGGAGACCGCACGTGCTGCGCCTGCTGTTCGTACTCATCGGGATCGTCGGGCTGGTCGTCGGCCTCCGGCGGGCCACCTCCGGCACCCAGTCACCGCTGCGGACCGGCAACTACAAGGGCGCCGGCGCCGCGCTGGCCTCCGGGTTGCTGATCGCGCTGGGCGGGTTCGTGCTCGCCGTGCTCGGGTTGAGCTGGTCGCTGTGGGTCACCCTCGGCGGCGCGGTCGTCGGCTCGCTGGCCACCGTGGCCGGCGGACGGGTGCTCTTCCGCGACATCCAGCGACAGGTGTCCGGCGGCTGACACCTAGGATCGGTCGGGGGACGGACCGATCCTGGAGGGGTGAGCGTGCGGCGTCGGACGCTGGCGGCTGCGGCCGCCCTGGTCGGGATCGCCGCGCTCGGACAGCCCGCCATGCCGGCGCTGGCGGCACCGCGGCAGCCAACCGGCGCCGTCGAGCCGCAGCCGCGCGAGGCGGCGTGCACGTACAACAACATCCGCGACGTGAAGCCGTTCCCGCGGGCGGCGCTGTCCCAGGTGCCGTGGCCGCAGCAGCGCCTCGGGTACGAGCGGGCACACCGGTACACCCTCGGCCACGGCATCCGGGTCGCGGTGATCGACTCCGGGGTGGACGCCTCGGCGCCGCAGCTTGCCGGGCGCGTGGTCACCGGCCTGGACGTGACAAGCGGCACGCCGAAGCCCGGCGGCGACACCGACTGCTTCACCCACGGCACCGCGGTCGCCGGCATCATCGCGGCCGGCCGGCGGGACGGGATCGGCTTCGTCGGGGTGGCACCGGACGTGCAGATCCTGCCGATCCGGGAGACCTGGGGAATCGACGACGACGGGCAGCCCACCACCGCGGCGCCGATCAAGCTGGTGGACGCAATCAACCTCGCAGTGCAGCGCGGCGCCCGGGTGATCAACGTGTCGATCACCGTTGACGGCGACCTGCTCTCCGCCGACCTGCGCAGGGCGTTCCACGACGCGGTGCGCTACGCGGCCGCGCGCGACGTGGTGATCGTCGCCGCCTCGGGCAACTCCAGCGAGCAGGTGGACCGGCTGCCGGTGCACGACAGCTACCCGGCCGCGCTGGCCGGCGAGTTCGACAACGTGATCGCGGTGGGCGGGATCGAGCCGGACGGCTCCCTGTACAAGGAGTCGGTGTATGGCAGGACGCCCTGGGTGACCGCGGTGGCCCCGGCGAACGGGGTGGTGAGCACGTTCATCGACAGGGGCCGGGTGGGCAGCCTGCTGCAGTACCGCTTCGGCACCAGCTTCGCGGCGCCCTTCGTGACCGGCACGGTGGCCCTGCTGCAGGCGCGGTTCCCCGGAATGCACGCGGCCGAGATCAAGCGCCGGATCGAGCAGACCGCGGACCACCCGTCCACGGACCTGCCGAGCAGCCAGTTCGGTTGGGGCGTGGTCAACCCGGTGGCGGCGCTCACCGCGGTGGTGCCCCCGCCGGTCACCGCCCGGCCCACGCCGCTGGTCAGCGGCCCGCTGCCGCCGCCGCCCGGCCCGGACACCGGTACCCGGAACACCGCGCTGGCCGTCGGGGCCGGCGCCACGCTGCTCGCCCTCGTGGTGGTGGTGACCGCGGTGGTGCTGCCCCGCGGGCGCCGCCGCCGCTGGCAGCCCGGCCGCCGGCGGGAACTCTCCGCCGAGTAGCCAGCCGCCGCCCCAAACGTCCACGCCGGGTAGCCGGCCGGCCCCAAGCGTTCACGCCCGGTAGCCGCACACCCCGGGCGTCCATGCCGAATCGCCGCGAAAGCCGGGTCGCCGGCGAGGGTCGGCCAGGTCGCCGCGAAAGCGTCGGACCGGGCTCAGCCGACCGGCGGCAGGAATGCGGTCTGGATGAGCTTGGCGCCGCGGCGGGTGACCAGCCGGCCCCGTCCGGGCGGCAGAGGTTCGGGCTTGACGGTGCCCGCCAGGTTCCCCTCGTCCCTGTTGCCGGACATGATCAGCGTCGGCGTACCGATCTCCTTCAACCGCTGGATCACCGGTTCGAACATCGCCCGTCCGGCGCCACCCATGGCCCGCGCCACCACCAGGTGCAGCCCGATGTCCCGCGCCTGCGGCAGCAGTTCGAGCAGCGGCATCAGCGGGTTGCTCGCGCCGGTGGACACCAGGTCGTAGTCGTCGATGACGAAGTAGAGGTCCGCGCCGGTCCACCAGTCGCGGGCCTTCAGCCGGTCCGGGGTGATGTCCGGCGGTGGCAGCCGCTTGGTCATCGCCTCGAGCACGTTCTTCACGATCGGCGCCGCGTGGTTGGACGAGAACCCGTGCGCGATCTTGTGTGGTGTGCTCACCGCGTCCAGCAGCCCGTACCGGTAGTCCAGGAAGATGATCTTCGCCTGGTCCGATGTGTACCGGCTGGTGATCCCGGCCGCGATGACGCGCAGCAGGTTGGTCTTGCCGCACTGGGTGTCCCCGAAGGCCATGAAGTGCGCGTCGGTGCCGAACTCCAGGTACACCGGCGCGAGGTTGTCCTCGTCGATGCCGATCGGCAGGCCGGGGTGCGGGTCGAGGCCGGCGGCAGGCAGGTCGGCGTACGGGAGCTCCGCGGGCAGCATCCGCACGATCGGCGCGCGCGGCCCCCGCCACGCCTCGGACACCCTGGCCGCCAGGTCGGCCACCCCGTCGATCAGGGTGTCCGGGCGCTGGTCGCCGTCGACGCGCGGCAGCGCCGACATGAAGTGCAGCTTGTCCCGGGACAGGCCGCGGCCCGGGCTCTTCTCCGGCACGTTCACCGCGGTACGCCGGTCGACGTCGGACTCGGTCGGGTCGCCGAGCCGCAGTTCCAGCCGGGTACCGATCAGGTCGCGCAGCGCGGGCCGCAGCTCCATCCACCGCTGGATGGTCACCACGACGTGGATGCCGTACCCGAGGCCGCGCGCGGCGAGCTGGGTGATCTGCGGCTCCAGCGCCTCGAAGTCGGCGCGCAGCACGCCCCAGCCGTCCACCACCAGGAACACGTCGCCGTACGGGTCGTCGGTGATCTTCCCGTCCCGCTTCATCCGGCGGTAGGTGGACATCGAGTCGATCCGCGCCTGGGTGAACCGCTTCTCCCGCCGCTCCAGCAGCCCGTTCATCTCCGCCAGGGTGCGCCGGATCAGGTCCGGCTCCAGCCGGCCGGCCACCGAGCCGACGTGCGGCAGGCCGAGCAGCGAGGACAGCGTGCCGCCGCCGAAGTCCAGGCAGTAGAACTGCACCTCCTCCGGGGTGTGCGTCAGCGCCATCGACGCGATCACGTCCCGGACCAGGGTGGACTTGCCGCTCTGCGGGCCCCCGGCCACCACCACGTGCCCGGCCGCGCCGGAAAGGTCGATCCACATCGGGTCCCGCCGCTGGTGGTACGGCTTGTCCACCAGGCCCACCGGCAGTTGCAGCCGGCCCCGGCCCTCCCACCCGGCGGGCGTGAGCCCGAACTTCGGGTCCACCGCCAGCGGCGGCAGGAGCTGGTCCAGCGTCGGCGGCTCGGCCAGCGGCGGCAGCCAGACCGCGTGCGCCGGCTGCCCGCGGCCGATCAGCCGCTGCACGATCACGTCCAGCAGCGTCTCGGCGCCGGCCTCGTCGAGCTTCTCCTCCGGCTCCTCCACCCGCGGCGGGTCGATCGGGCGCAGGTAGTAGTTGCTGTACGGCACGATCTGCTGGGCCAGCGCGGCCACGTGACCGCGGCCGGCGCCCTCCTTCGGCCCGCGGTACGCCCCGGAGACGTACGCCGCCTTGAACCGCAGCATGGTGCTGGTGTCGATCTTGAGGTACCCGTGGCCGGGGGCGTTGGGCAGCTCGTACGCGTCCGGTACCCCGAGCACCACCCGGGACTCGATCGCGGAGAAGGTACGCAGGCCGACCCGGTACGACAGGTACGTGTCCAGCCCACGCAGCCGGCCCTCCTCCAGTCGCTGCGACGCCAGCAGCAGGTGCACGCCCAGCGACCGGCCGATCCGCCCGATGGCGATGAACAGGTCGATGAAGTCCGGCTTGGCGCTCAGCAGCTCGGAGAACTCGTCCACCACCACGAACAGGCTGGGCATGGGCTTGAGCGGCGCGCCGTTCTCCCGGTCCTTCTCGTAGTCCTTGAGGTTGGCGTAGTTGCCGGCGTCGCGCAGCAACTCCTGCCTGCGGTTCAGCTCGCCCTCGATGGCGTCCTTCATCCGGTCCACCAGGGACAGCTCGTCGGCCAGGTTGGTGATCACCGCGGAGGTGTGCGGCAGGTCGTCCAGCCGGGAGAAGGTGGCGCCGCCCTTGAAGTCCACCAGGACGAAGTTCAGCGTCTCGGAGGAGTGCGTGACGGCCAGGCCGAGCACCAGGGTGCGCAGCAGCTCGGACTTGCCGGACCCGGTCGCGCCGATGACCAGGCCATGCGGCCCCATGCCGTCCTGCGCCGCCTCCTTGATGTCCAGCTCGACCGGCTCGCCGACCGGGCCGACCCCGATCGGCACCCGCAGCCGGTCCCGGGGCGCGCGCGGCCGCCAGGTGAGCGAGGGGTCGATCTGGTAAGGGTCGCCGAGGCCGAGCAGCTGGGTGAGCCCGAGGTTCTTCGCCAGCGAGTCCTCGGGGTCGCCGCCGGTGCTCATCCGGTACGGCGCGAGCTGCCGGGCCAGCGCCTCGGCGGCGGCCAGGCTGAGCCGGTCCGGCCGGCCGATCCGGCTGGCCACGTCGTTGTTGGCGCGGTCCCTGGACAGCATGTCGAGCTGGTCGGCGGTGATCGACAGCCGCAGCGTGCCGCGCTCGGCCTCCCTCGACACCGACCCGGACACGTCCAGCACGCTCACCCCGTGCACCCCTGCGGTGGCCAGTTGGGAGTCGAACCCGACCCGGCCGCCGTCCACCACCACGACGTACTGCGGGTCGGCCGCGCTGGATGAGCCGCTGCCGAACCGGGGCCGCTGGGTGAGGTCCTCGCCCAGCATGTTCTCGATCTCGATCAGGCTCTCCGCGAACAGCCGCACCGGGCCGGCCGCGTCCGCGTCGGTGGGGTGCAGCGCGTGTGGCAGCCACTTCGTCCAGTCCCACAGCGGGGCGCGCTCCCGGGAGGCGCACACCGCGATCCGCAGGTCCTCCGGGGAGTGGAAGACCGCCAGGTGCGCAAGCATCGCCCGGATCAGGCCGCGGGCGACCTGCTCGTCGCCGCGGAACGCCACCCGGGCGAACCCCTTCACGCTCAGCGCGACCGGCAGCTCGGCGACCGTGGAGTGGGCCCGGACGAACCGGCGCAGCGCACCTGCCGACACCGGCTCGAGATCCTCCACCGGCTTGGTCTCCGGCGGGACGAGCTGCACGGCCAGCCGCTGCGAGCCGAGGCCCACCCGCACCGCGCCGAAGTCCTCGTCGGTGGTCCGCCGCTCCCACAGCCGGCTGGACATGGCCACCGACCACAGCGCGTCCGGGTCCGGGTTCCGCCAGAGCAACGCCTCGCGCTGCTGCCTGGCGGCCCGGCGGACCCGGCGGCGGGCCTGCGACAGGTAGCGGGCGTAGTCGCGGCGGTCCGCGTTCAGCTTGCGCTTCTTCTCCCCCGCACCGCGGCCGAGCTGCGGACCGAGCATGCCGAGCATCGAGACGGCGAACATCCCCCCGGTGACCATCTGCAGCGGCCCGCCGCCGCGGCCCATGAACATCAGGGCCATGGCTCCGGCGCCGGCCGCCATCGGCAGGTACGTCATGGCCGCGCCGAACCCGCTGCTCACGCTCTCCGGCAGCTCCGGCGGCGACTCGAGCAGCACCTCGCCCCGGGGCAGCTCGGGCGCCGGCCGCCGTGCCTGCCGGCGGAACACCACAGTGCTCATCTGCGCTTGCGCCCCTCCGCGTACGCCCGGTCCGTCCCGTCCACCGTAACTGTGTCCGGGCGATTGGTGGGTGTTAGGTAGTCTTCCGGAGCGAGGGAGGGGACCACCGTGAGTTCGAGCGTCGGTGCCGGGCTGTGCCGGGTCACCATCATCGCCCCCCGCAGCCGGATCGACGTGGCGCTGCCGGTGGACGTGCCGGTCGCCGAGCTGCTGCCGACGCTGCTCCGGCACGCCGGCGCCGAACTGCCGGACGCGGGGCTGGTGCATGGCGGCTGGGCACTGCAGCGGCTGGGCGAGACGCCGTTCGACATCAGCAAGTCGGCCACCGCGCTGGCGATCCGCGACGGTGAGGTGCTGTACCTGCGGCCCCGCCAGGCACAGCTGCCCGAGCTGGCGTTCGACGACGTGGTGGACGCGATCGCCACCGCGTCCCGGGACCGCTCCACCCGGTGGCAGCCGCAGACCACCCGGCGCACCGGGCTGGCCATCGGCGTGGTCGCGCTGGTGCTCGGTGCGCTCGTCGTCGCGCTGTCCGGCCCGCGATGGATCGCGCCGAGCGCGCTGGCCGGCGGCGTCGCGATCGCGCTGGTGGTGGCCGGTGCCGTGCTGTCCCGGGCGCTCGGCGACGGCGCCGCCGGGGTGGTCCTCGGCTACGCCGCGATGCCGTACGCGTTCCTGTCCGGGTTGACCGCGATCGGCGGCGACCGCACCCTGTTCCAGCTCGGCGCGGCGCACCTGCTGATCGGCTCGGCCGCGGCGATGGTGGTCGCGGTACTGGCCGCATTCGCCATCGGGGACGGCGTGCCAGGGTTCGTCGGCGCCGCGATCGCCGCGCTGATCGCCACCCTGGCCGCGTTCGCCGACCTGGTCACCGGGCTGACCGGGCCGGGTACCGCGGCGATCACCGTCTCGTTCGTGCTCGCGGTCACCCCGCTGATCCCGATGCTGGCGTTCCGGATGGCCGACCTTCCGCTGCCGTTCATCCCGATGAACGCCGACGACCTGCGCAGGGACAGCTACGACGTGCCGGGTCCGGCGGTGCTGCGCAAGACCCTGGTCGCCGACCGGTTCGTGACCGGCCTGGCCGGCGCGACCGGCGCGCTGGTGCTGGGCAGCGTGCTGCTGCTGTCCCGCGAACCCACCGGCGCGGCGCCGTGGCTGATCGCGGTGGTGTCCGTCGCGGTGGCGCTGCGGGCCAGGCTGTTCTTCGGCCGGACGCAGCGGCTGTGGCTGCTGTGGTCGGCCGCGTTCGGGGTGGCGCTGCTCGCGGTCACCCAGGCGCTGCAGCACGGCCAGCCGGTCCGGCTGCTCGCCGTCGTGGTGCCGCTGCTGCTGGCGGCCGGCGTGCTGGTGGCGGTCGGCCTGAACCTGCCCGGCAAGCGGCTGTCCCCGTTCTGGGGCCGCACCTCGGACATCGTCGAGGCGCTGCTCGTGGTGAGCGTGGTGCCGCTGGCGCTGGCCGTCCTCGGCGTCTACGGCTACGTGCGCGGCCTGTCCGGCTAGGGCGACACGCCGTCATTGCCACCCTCAACGTCCGGGTGTAGCCGGCGGCCGGTGTAGCCGGCCGGCTCAGCCGTCCAGCCGGGTCGGCGGGCCGAACGCGCTCCGCTCCACGGCGGTGGGGGCCAGGTTGACGAACCGCACCTGACCGGTGGCGAGCACCGCGATGGTGTCGTCCGGCATCCGCGGCAGCCACTGGGCGGTCTGGTCGGGGAAGCCGAAGGTGGCCTGCAGCGACGGCACCGACTCCGGCTGGGTGCGCTGCAGCACCACCACGTCGAACGACCTGAGCTGGCTGGCCATCTGCGGGGTGGCGAACGGGCGCAGCACCACCTGCGTCTGCCATGCCCCGAGGTCGCCGCGCAACTGCGCCTCGCCCATCCCGGCATCGTCCAGCACCATCGACGGGCCGATCGGGGTGCCGGCCGACGGGGTGCCCGCACCGGGCGGCGCCGGCACCACCCAGCCGGCCGGAGCGGCGTTCGCCAGCGGCTGCCACACCGCGAGCCGGGGCGTGACGACTGCGACCTGCGCGGCCAGCGCCAGCGCCCGGAACGCCAGCAGCTTGCCCACGTACGCGGCGGCGAACACGCCGATGTACGTGGGCCGGTTGCGGAACAGGTGCACGGTGACCGGCTGCTGCTGGCCCTCGTGCCCGATGACCAGCCCGCCCTGGTTGATCGGCACGTCGAGCTGCGGCAGTGCCTCCACCGGCAGCACGTGTGCGGCCACCCCCGGCCGCGCCCCGATCACGCCTCCTCCCCGCGGCGCCGGTCGGACCCGCGACCCGCCGCGCTCACAGGTCACCACCCCCCAGCGGCAGCGTGGCGATCACGCCGAGGGCCTGCTCGCCGTCCAGCCGGTACAGCCCGAGGCCGGCGCCGTCGGCGGCCCGCTCCATCGCCTGCGCCGCGACGCCGGCCGCCGCGGGCGAGGCAGCCGACAGCCGGACGAACCCGCGGAACCGTGCCCCCTCGGTCTGCACCGGGTGCAGCGTCAGCGACACGTTCACCGCCAGCGCGGGTACGGAGGCGACGGCGTCGGCCAGCGCCTGCATCGGGATGCCCCGCGACGGCCAGGACCTGATCCACCACGCGACGTGCACGGTGCCGTCGCCCTGCCAGTGCGTCCACGCCTCGTCGGTACGCCGGGTGCCCGGCGGCGAGGGCACCGCGCGCACCCCGCCGGCCAGCGCGAGCACCGAACGCAGCGTCTCCTCGTCCAGCGCCCGCCCGGGCACCCCGGCCGAGTCGAGCAGCTCGAGCACCCGGGCCACGCAGCGCTTGACCGCCCGCTGGCCGCCCTCCTGCCCTCCGCCGCGCGCCTCCACCGCGTCCGGGCACAGCGCCGGGTCGAGCCGCAGCGCGATCCACAGGTGCTGGCTCGCGGGGGTTCGCCGCACGTTGAGCTGGGTGTACGAACCGGCCACCGGAGACTGGGCCGGCAGCACGCCGGCCGGTGCCGGGACGGTGTACCGCAGCACCTGCACGCCGGCCAGGGCGATGTCGTCCACGGTGAGGGCCTCGACCAGGCTGCGCACCGGCAGCCACGGGGCCTGCTGCGGCCGCGGCACCACGTCCTCGACCGGATGCACCGCGACGACGCCGACCCACGACCACCCGTCGTACGCCACCCCGATCCGCTCGCCGGACCGCAGTGTGATACCGGACACATCCAGCGCCGGAACGAGCTCCCGCAGGGTGGCCAGCCGTGGGTCCACCGGCCCGTCCGCCGGACGCACCCGGCGGCGCGCCCGGTACCGCATACGCACCGCCACGTTCTGGTAGAGCCACCGGCCGCGCCGCCGGACCACGGTCAGCGCCAGCACCACCAGCGCGAACGCCACCGCCGGGACGAGCGTCCAGTCCCTGCGCACCGCCGTGACCAGCACCGCCGCGACGGCCACCTGCCAGCCGATGACCTGTCCGACGCTGAGGCCGGCGATCCGGCCGGGCACCGACTCGGCCACCGGATGGGCGCGGGCCACGGCGCGCTGCGAGCCGGTGTTCGGCGGCTGCAGCGCGGCTTTCGGTGCGGCCATCGGCGGAGGACTCCTCTCGTGCGCGCCCTATCGTATGGGGCGGACGGAACCGGACAAGTGGCGGTAGTACGGACGCCGGATCCTGTGTAAGGATGGGTTTTGGGGCGTGCCGCGCGCGAGGAGGGGAACCGAGCGGCGGCGCAGGAGGGGTGAGCAGTGCAGACGCGCCGTGATCAACTGCAGGCGTACCGGTTCGTCACGACCCGGGTGCAGTCCGCCCTGCTGCACGGTGAGCCCGACGCGGCCGAAACCCCGATGCGGCGGATCGGCATCGCGATGTTCTCCGGGATCATGGTCGCCGTCCTGGTGGCCGCCGGCTTCGGCATCTACGGCCTGCTCAAGCCCGGCGCCAAGGAGGGCTGGAAGGCCCCCGGCACGCTGGTGGTCGAGAAGGAGACCGGCACCCGGTACGTCTACATCGCCCAGGACGGCGCGCTGCACCCGGTGCTCAACTACGCCTCCGCCCGGCTGATCCTGAACACCGCGGACATCGCGGTGAAGTACTTCTCCCGCAACTCACTCGCCGACGCCCCGCGCGGCCTGGCCCGCGGGATCCAGGGCCTGCCCGACTCGCTGCCGAGCCCGAACGGGCTGGTCACCGGGCCGTGGACGGTGTGCTCCCGGCCGCCGCTGCAGGACCGGACGGTGGCCAGCATGACGGTCTCAGTGCGTTACCCGCCGACCGGGCAGCACATCGACGCCAGCCACGCCGTACTGGTGCGGACCAGGAGCGACACGTTCCTGCTCTGGGACGACCACCAACTCCGGATCACCAGCCCGAGCGCGCTGGACGCCCTGCACTACAACCGGAACGCGGCGCTGCAGGTGGCGGAGACCTGGGTGAACTCGGTGCCGCCCGGTCCGGACCTGCACGCGGTCAAGGTGCCGGGCGTCGGCCAGCCGGCCCCGGCGGTCGCCGGCAGCGCTGCCACGATCGGCCAGGTCTACCGGGTTCCCGGCGCGAACAACGTCTCCACCCAGTACTGGGTGGCGCTCAAGGACGGCCTGGCCCTGACCACCGAGACCGACGCGTACCTGCTCATCGGCGACGCGGACATCAAACTGGCCTACGGCGGGCAGAACTCGCACTTCATCGACATCACCTCCGCCGACGTCTTCGCGGCGACCAAGTCGAAGGACAGCGCCGCCACCGGTGGCTTCCCGGCCACCGTCCCGGTGCAGGTGGACCCGACGCAGAGCGAGGGCCAGGTGGTCTGCGCGGCGTACGCCGACACCACCGGCGCCAGCACCCGGGTGACCGTGGCGCTGACCGGCCAGGTGCCCGGTGCCCGGCCGCAGACCAGCCTCCCGTTCAGCGTGAACGACGACACCGCCAGCCAGGTGGTGCTGCCGCCGGGTACCGCCGCTGTGGTGCGGGCGCTGCCGCAGGACAACCAGCCGACCGACTCGTTCTTCCTGGTCACCGATGCCGGCGGCAAGTACCCGGTGCCGTCCCGGGGCGTGCTCGACATCCTTGGCTATCGGAACGTGCAGATCACCCCGGTGCCCAGCGGCATCCTGAACCTGATCCCGACCGGCCCCGCGCTCGACCCGGCCACCGCCAACCAGGAGGCCGCGGTCGGCAGCAACTCGGTGAACATCCCCATCGTCCCGCCGCAGGGAGGTGGTGGCCCCTGACCTATCGGTGCGGCCGGTCGCACGAGACCGGCCCGGACCGGCCCACCATGCGGGGAACCGGTTTCCAGCCCTTGGCGTCCGACGTACAGTCAGGACACCGATGACCGAGTTGGTCATCATTGATGGTCTTGCCCTCGGAAGGGTTCCAGAGGGTCATTTGTGTGGAGGTAAGTGGTGGCGGGTTACACCAATGAAGCCGAGTCGATGGCCAAGGGCGCTCAGGCGGTCGAAGAAGCCACGACGCTCATCCACGGGCACCTGGGCACACTCCGGCAGCATGTCGAGACGATGCAGTCGCAATGGCGGGGGGACGCCTCCGTCTCCTTCGGGAACGCGCACGCGGCGTTCGCCGAGCAGGGTCAGAAGCTGAACAACGCACTGCGCACGATGCACGAGGCGCTGGTGCAGACCACCAAGACGTACGAGGCACAGGAGGCCGACCACTCGGCCAGCTTCAACTCCATCGCCACCCAGCTCTGACCGCACCCACTCGACGTCAACGCAGCGAATGTGAAGGGATATTCAGTGGTCACCACCGAGGTCAATTTCGAGGGTCTGCAGGCCGGCGGCGAAGGGATCCAGGGCGTGTACCGCAGCCTGGTCGGCACGCTGGAGAACCTGGAGAGCTCGCTCCAGCCGATGTTGAACACCTGGAGCGGCGAGGCACGCACCGCGTACTTCGCGCAGAAGAAGCAGTGGGACGAGGCCGCGCAGGCGCTCGGCACGATCCTGGCCCAGATCGGCCAGGCGGTGCACGGGGCGCACGACAACTACCGGGCCGCCGAGAAGCACAACCAGGGCCTCTGGGGCGGTTGAGCCCAGCCAGGCTGAATGAGCTGAACGTACGGCCCCGGTCGCCACCGGCGTGGCGGCCCGGGGCCGCTCCCAGGCTAAGGCTCAGGAGGAGAAGGCCGTGCCGGACTACGACTACATAGGGAATCACCAGTTCCAACTCTCCGACGAGAAGAGCGAGAACAACGCTCAGGCTCTCGACGGGTACCCGCTCGACGTCAGGCCGGACCCGTACTGGCCCGGGCTGAGCCCAAACCCCAACAGGCAGCGCTTCGACGTGGACAAGATGCTCGAGGTGGCCGACTGGATCGACGGCCAGATCAAGTCGATCCAGCAGGCGAACTACACGCCGCAGTCGCTCGCCTCGACCGCGTCGGCCTCGTACGGGCCGGCCGACTGGAATGCCGCGAACTACCTCAAGCAGTCGTCGGGCCAGGTCGCCAAGACGGTGTCCAACTACGCCGGCCAACTCATCACCAACCTGCAGGAGGCGTCGGCGACGATCCGGTCCGCGGCCGCGAAGTACGGCGGCGCCGAGCAGACCAACACCGACACCATGACCAGCCAGCAGAACGCCGCGGCCGGTCAGCAGCAACCCACGAGTTGGGCGTGAGATAGATGACCGACCGGAACGAGTCGCAGTCGATCAGCAAGCAGTACGACAGCGCCAACTACCGCGGCAAGTGGGACGAGGTCAAGCAGAAGTTCGACAGCTTCGACCCGACGCCGATCAACGAGGCGTGCAACGCATGGTCCGGCGTGGCGCGGACGCTGGGCGGCGTCTCGGACAACCTGCAGGCCAACGCCGGGCAGAAGCTGTTCGACGCGTGGGAGTCGGAGGCCTCGGCCAAGGCGCAGCACCACCTGCAGGTCGCCCAGGCCACCGCGCAGGCGATGGCCGACCAGTGCATGCAGATGGCCCGCGCCACCGATTCGGCCTACCAGTACGCCAACTGGTACAAGACGCACTTCCCCGGTGACGGCTACGTGACCACGCACGCCGACCACCAGCGTGCGGTGGAGCACGAGGTGGGCCTGATGAACCGGTACAACGAGGTCATCGGGATCCTGCCGAGCCAGGTGAAGGCGCAGTACGTGGACACCAGGGCGGGCGGCAGCAAGGACGACTTCACCAAGGGCGGGGGCGGCGCCGGAGCAGGCGGCCTCGGCGCCGGCGGGCTGCCGGGCGGAGGCGGCGCGCCGCACCTGCCTGGCGGCGGCGGCCCGGACTTCCCGGGTGGCGGTGGCCCGGGCGGCGGTTCGCACCTGCCCGGCGGCGGTTCCGGCTTCCCGGGTGGTGGCGGCACCGACCTGCCCGACGGCGGCAGCCCGTACGACAGCGGCTCGTCGCTGGCCGGCGGTGGCGGCGTCGGCGGCATCGGCTCGGGTGGCGGCATCGACGGTCTCGGCTCGGGCGGGGGTGGCCTCGGTGGCGGGCCGGGCGGGCTCGGCTCCGGCGCCGGTGCGGGCACCGGCGGGTTCGGCCCCGGTGGAGCCGGCGCGGGTGCCGCTGGTGGGCGCCCGGGCGGCGGCGCCGGCGGCGCCGGCGGCGGTACCGGCGGCCGGGGTGCGGGCGGCGGCATGGCCGGCGCCCCGATGCACGGCGGCCAGGGCGGCGGGGACGAGGAGGAGCGCGAGCGCTCCACCTGGCTCACCGAGGACGAGGACGTCTGGGGTGGCGACACCGACGCGCCGCCTCCGGTGATCGGTGCGTAGCCGGGTAGCTCGGCGGATCGGGCGGATCGGGAGCGTTCCCGGTCCGCCCGATCACATGTCCGGGCGCAGCCCCGGGCCGGGCGGTTCGCCCGGGTGTCGGCAGAATGGACCGGTCCGCGGTATGGCGACAGGCGTGAGGTGAGACGTGCGACGGGCGATTCGGGCGCTGGCGATCGCGGCGGTGACGTCCGTCGTGACGTTGTCGGCGGGTCCGGCGGGTGCGGCGCCGCTGCCGGACACCAGCGCGGACGGCGAGTGGTGGTTCGTCGCCTGGGACGTCGCGAAGATCTGGGCCGCGGGCGCCCAGGGGCAGGGCGTCCGGGTCGCCGTGCTCGACACCGGGGTGAACCCGGCGGTCGCCGGCCTGCGCAGCGTGCTCGGCCCCGGGATCGACATCACCACCGGCCGCGGTGACGGGCATACCGAGCGCGACCCGGACGGCACCGGCCACGGCACCCGGATGACGGCGTTCATCGCCGGGCAGGGCGGCCTCGGCGGCGAGGTCGGCGTGGCGCCGCGGGCCACCATCCTGCCAGTGATCGTCAACGCCGGCAGCGGCGACCCGACGACCCTGTACACCGCCGGGATCCGGTGGGCCGCCGACCACGGCGCAAAGGTCGTCAACATCTCGCAGGCGGCGACCGCGACGGACTGCCCGCAGGGCGTCCAGGACGCGGTGACGTACGCGCTCGGCAAGGGCGCCGTGATCGTCGCGGCGTCGGGTAACGAAGGCGACGGGGCGAACCTGTCGCAGTACCCGGCGAACTGCAAGGGCGTGCTGTCGGTGGGCGCCATCGACCTGGGCCGGCACCCCTGGGCGAAGACGCAGCGCCAGCCGTACGTCGACGTGGCCGCTCCTGGCGTGCACATGCGCGCCGTGGACGACAAGGGCGACCGCGGGTACTCCAACGGCACCAGCGACGCCGCCGCGCTGGTCTCCGGCGCCGTCGCGCTGGTCTGGTCGAAGTTCCCGCGGCTGTCCAACCGGCAGGTGGTGGCCCGGGTCCTGGCCACCCTGAAGGACGACGCGGACCGGCGGGGACGTGACGACGCGACCGGCGGCGGGATCGTCCGGCCGTACAGCGCGATCACCCAGAACATCCCGGCGAACGCCCCGAACCCGGTGTTCGACGAGTTGGGCGCGCTCCCGGCGCCGAGCAGCGCGCCGACGGGCGCCCAACCGACCCCGACGCGGCCGGGGTGCACGTCCGGGCCGGCCGCGTGCACGGCCAGCGCGGGTGGCGACGCCAGCGGCGGCGGCATCAGCCCGGCGCTCTGGGTGGGCGCGCTCATCGCGGTGGTGGTCGGCGTGGGCGGCGTGCTGGCCTGGGTGTTGGCGTCGTCGCGGCGCCGCCGGACCCCGGCGCGGCCGGGGCCGCCGGGCCAGCCGGGGCCGCCGAGCCAGCAGTGGCCGCCGGGGCCGCCGGGCCAGCCAGGGCCGCCGAGCCAGCAGTGGCCGCCGGGGCCGCAGCGCCAGCCGGGGGAGCAGTTGCCGCAGCGCCAGCCCGGGGAACCGTGGCCGCCGCAGCAGGGCCAGGGTTGGCCCCCGACGCGGTAAACCGGCACGCCGGGTGGACGGCGACCAGTACGGTGTGGTCCGTGCCGTACCGACCTGACGACACCTGGCTGCACCTGGCACTGATCGCCGACGCGTACGAACGTGGTGGCTGGCCGGCTCCGGAGGGGCGGATCCGGCCGGTGGGGATGCTGCGCGGCCAGTCGCTCGCGGTGCCGCTGCTGGACGGGACGTGGCGGCTGGACAGCACGCCGGACCCGGTGTCGCACGCGCACACCCTTGGCCGGTGGGCCCTGGTGGCGACCGCCGAGCGCGCCGGATTCGGCGGGCTGGTGCCGGTGCGGCGGGCGGCGGACATGCGGTTCGGCGAGCTGACCGTGCTGGCCGGGATGCACCCGCGGCGGATCGTGGTGGCCGGCCCGAACCTGCCGACGGTGGAGATCACCCGGCACGGCGAGGGCGAGGACATCGACCCGGTCGACCCGATCGGTACCCGCCGGGCGCGCCAGCTCACCCTGCTGGTCAACAACCGGCAGGGCGCGCTGCTGCCGAGCCCCGGTGGCTCGGGGCGGTCGGCGTACGACGTGGCGGCGGTGGCGTGGAACCGCGGGTACCGGATGCGGCCGACCGGGCCGGAGCAGGCCGAGGTGACCCGCAACGACGTACGGGTGGCCCGGCTGCTGCGCGGTGACCCGGCGCCGGACCGCAGGTACGCCGTCGGGTGGGACCCGGCCGCGGACGGCATCGACCGGGCGATGGTGCACGCGCTGGCCTCGGCGTTCCGGGTCGGCGCCGCCACGTTCCGCGAACGGATCAGGGCCGAGCAGCGCCGCCGGTCCGCACTGGCCGCGGCCGGCGCGGGCGGGGCCGGGGCCGGGGCAGGCGGGGCGGGGGCGGGCTGGGCTGGGGCGGACGGGTCAGCCCAGGCCGCGCGAGTCCTGCTTGAGCGCGGTGTCGACGGACAGTGCGCTCGCCACCACCAGGCTGAGCAACGGATCTGGTAGCGGCCGGTGGATCTGCACCACGTAGTTGTCCGCCGTGGTGAACATCGTCTTGGCCAGACCCTCCCAGGTCTTGGTGATCCGGGCGACCTCGGCGCCGTTGTGGTCGACGATCGCGAAGTTCCACGCGCGCCAGTTCTCGGCCTGGATGGCCCCGACCGGCTGCCCGTTGGCGGAGAACCCGAACCGGATCTTGCCGAACACGTTCTCCTGCCCGATCTCGCCGACCGGCTGACCGTCCGGGCGGTGCACCAGGATCCGTGACTTCACGATCTTGGCCGGGCGGGTGAGGACCAGCACCGGTCGGCCGTCCCGGTCGCGTACCTCGAGCCGGGTGGTGAGGAACTGGTCCACGCTCGAGACGAACCGCAGCGCCTTGCGCAGTCCGCTCTGGCCGACCTGAGCGACGCTGCCGATCTGCTGACCCTGCTGGTTGAAGACGGCGTACTCGTTGGTGAGCTCGATCAGCTTGGCCTTCTGGTTCACCACCAGCACCGGCTCGGTGAACACGGTGCCGCCGCCGGACGGGGCACCTTCGATCCCCGCCTGCTGCTGGACCTGGCGCTGCACCTTCCGCGGGTCCGGTCCGGGTTGGGTCTGCTGAGCCCACTGCTGGCCGTCCCACCAGCGCTGCTGCGGCACGCCGGACGGGTCGGGATACCAGCCGGGAGGAGGAGCGGGTTGCATGTCACCGACCCTACTGGGCCGGCCCGCGCCGCGGACGGCCACCCGCACGCGACTTTCGGCGTGGCCGCCCCGGGGGACGGAGGGCTACCCGACCCCGGACGCGCAGCCGGGCAGCGCCGCGACGGTGGGGGCGGCCGCGGCGCGCAGGTCCGGGATGAGGCCGAGCCGCGTCCGGCGGTCCAGCACGTCCTCGGCGAGCAGCGCACCCTCGTGCCGCAGCGCGAACAGCGCCTCGGCGATGGTGATCTCGGTGCCGTCGGCGAGCGGGGTGGCCGCCCCGGTGGCGGCCACCGCCGGCGCCTCCGTGCCGTACCGGGCGACCAGCCGGGCCGGAGCGTCGATGGTGCGCAGCGCCTGCCGCGGGGCGGCGCCCACCAGCGGCAACCGGCGGGTGCGGCACGCCGCCCACGGCAGCGCGGCGTGCCGGATCGCGGCGTCAACGGCGTCCTCGGCCATCCGGCGGTACGTGGTGAGCTTGCCGCCGACGACGGTCACGACGCCGGTCGGCCCGGTGAGCACGGCGTGCCGGCGGGACAGGTCGGCGGTCCGGCCGGCGCCGCCCGATGCCGGGGTCCCCGCGGGGAGCCTGGGGGGCGTCCTGGTGGGGTGATCCAGCAGCGGGCGCAGGCCGGCGTACGCGCTGAGCACGTCGGCCGCGGTGACCGGCCGTTCCAGTGCGGAGCTTGCGGCATCGAGCAGGAAGGCGATCTCCTCCGGCGAGGGCTCCGGGACGTCCGGCACGGGGCCTGACATCGGCTCGTCGGTGAGGCCGATGTAGGCGGTGTCGCCGTCCGGCTGCGGCAGCACGAGGACGTACCGGTTGCCGCCGACCGGCACGGTCAGCGCCGCCCGCGGGTGGCTCACCGCGGCGGCCCGCACCACCAGGTGGGTGCCGCGGCTGGGCCGCAGCCGGATGTCCGGCGCCAGCGCGGACGCCCACACCCCGGTGGCGTTCACCACGGCACGCGCCCGCACGGTGAACGCCGTGCCGGTCAGCTCGTCGGTCGCCTCGGCGGACCGTCCGTCCACATGCGACACCGCCGCCCTGGTGACGACGCGGGCGCCGTACCCGGCCGCGGTGCGGGCCAGCGCCACCACCAGCCGGGCATCGTCCACCAACTGGCCGTCGTGGTACAGCCAGGCGCCACGCAGGCCGGCCCGCCGCAGCCCGGGGGCGAGCGCGCGGGCGGCGCCCACGCCGAGGCGCCGGGGGCGCGGCAGCACGGCGGTGGGCGTGCCGGCCACCGCGCGCAGGGCGTCACCGGCGTACAGGCCGGCCCCCATCAGCGCGGCCGCCGCACGCGGGCCGTACAGCGGCACCAGGATCGGCAGCGCCCGGACCAGGTGCGGGGCCGTGCTGGCCATCAGGATGCCGCGCTCGACCGCGCTCTCGTGCGCGATCGCGACCTGGCCGCGGGCGAGGTACCGCAGGCCGCCGTGTACCAGCTTCGAGCTCCAGCGGCTGGTGCCGAAGGCGAGGTCGTGCTTCTCCAGCAGCGCCACCGACAGCCCGCGGCTGGCCGCGTCCAGCGCCACGCCGGCACCGGTCACCCCGCCGCCGACGACCAGCAGGTCGACCTCGGCGCCCCCGGCCAGCTCGGCGATCTCGGCGGCCCGGCGGGCGGCGTTCAGCGAGGTGTTCATCGGGGCTCCAGATAGGCGTCGAGGAGGGTGGCCAGCTCGGCGAACAACTGCTCCGGGTCGACGTCCACCGTGTCGAGGGAGAACACGAACGACTGGACGACGAGCAGCACCGCCCGGGCCAGCACGGCCGGGTCGCCGGGCCGGATCGAGCCGTCCCGCTGTCCTTCGGCGATGTCGGCCGTGAAGAAGTCGAGCGCGATCCGCTGGGTGCCGCCGAGCCGGGTGACCAGGTACGGCAGCAACAGCTCCGGATCGACGTCCACCACCTTGCGCATCACCGGGTGCTCTCGCAGCGCGCGCACCCCGTGCACCAGCCTGGCCACGGTGCGCGCCCGGCCCGTGCGGGCGCGGGTTGCCACCGCGGCCTGCGCGGTGACCAGCGCGCCGAACTCCCGGGTGAGCAGGTCGCCGACCAGGCCGGCCACGTCGGGGTACCGCCGGTACAGCGTCATCCGGCTCACGCCGGCGCGGCGGGCCACATCGGTCAGCGTGGTGCGGCGCACGCCCACCGCCAGCACGCAGTCGCGGGCGGCGTCCAGGATCGCGTCGTCGCTGTGACGTTGAGACGTCATGTGTCACACTGTACGGCATGACCGACCGCACCGCCTCGGCCGACCGCACGGGCTGGACCGACCGCACCGCCTGGGCCGATCCCGTCGCGCTGCCCGACCACGTGCTGCGCTGGCTGCGCGCCCACCATCTGTCAGGCGATGCGGCGGTCCCACCGCCCGCATCGCCTGACTCCGCGGAGGAGGCGCCGCGGGGTGCGCTCACCGACGAGGCCGCCGACGCGCTGGCCGGCACCGGGGCGGAGGTGTACCGGGACGGCGCCGCGCGGCGGGCGCACGCCGGCGGGATGAAGTACCTGGATCTGGTGCGCCGCCGCCGGGGCGAGGACGTGCCGCTGCCCGACGCCGTGGTGCAGCCGGCCGACCCGGACCAGGTCACCGCGGTGCTGGCAGCCTGCGCGGCGCACGACGTGGCGGTGGTGCCGTTCGGCGGCGGTACCAGCGTGGTCGGCGGGGTGGACGCGCTGCGCGGCGGGCACGCCGCGGTGGTCGCGCTCGACCTGCGGCGGCTGGACCGGCTGGTCTCGGTGGACCACGAGTCGATGACCGCGACGCTGCAGGCGGGACTCACCGGGCCGGCCGCCGAGGCCGCGCTGGCCGGGCACGGGCTCACCCTCGGGCACTTCCCGCAGAGCTTCGAGCGGGCCACCATCGGCGGGTACGCGGCGACCCGGTCGGCCGGGCAGGCATCCAACGGCTACGGCGCCTTCGCCGAGATGGTGCAGGCCGTCCGGCTGTCCACCCCGGTGGGCGGCTGGATGCTCGGCCGCGCCCCCCACTCCGCCGCCGGGCCGGACCTGCGACAGCTGGTGCTGGGCAGCGAGGGCGTGTTCGGGGTGATCACCGAGGTGACCGTGCGGGTGCACCCGGTGCCGGCCGCGCGGCGGTACGAGGGCTGGGCGGTGCCGTCGTTCGCCGCCGGGGTGGCCGCGCTGCGCCGGCTGGCCCAGGCCGACCAGCTGCCCGACGTGGCCCGACTGTCCGATGTGGACGAAACGAGGATCGGGCTGGTGCAGGCGGGCGGCCGCGGGCAGGCCCTCGCCGCGTACCTGCGCGCGCGCCGCCGCCGCTGCCTGATGATCGTCGGCTGGGAGGGCACCGCGACCCGGGTGGCCGCCCGCCGCCGTGCCGCCGTACCGCTGCTGCGCCGCGCCGGTGCGGTCCGGCTCGGCCGCGCGGTCGGCGAGGCGTGGCGGCACGGGCGGTACGCCGGCCCACGGCAGCGGGACGCGCTGCTGGACGCGGGCGCGCTGGTGGAGACGGTGGAGACGGCCTCGTCCTGGTCCGGGCTGATCGGGGTGCACCACGCGGTGGGCACCGCGCTGCGCGCCGCGCTCGACGGCCGGGCGCTGGTGATGTGCCACGTCTCGCACGCGTACCCGAGCGGCGCCTCGCTGTACTTCACCGTGCTGGCCCGGCAGGACGCGGCCGACCCGGCCGGCCAGTGGGACCGTGCCAAGCGGGCGGCCGGCGACGCGATCAGCGCGCACCGGGCGACGATCACCCACCACCACGCCGTCGGCACCGACCACACGCCGTGGCTGGCCGCGGAGATCGGCGACCTCGGGGTGGAGGTGCTGCGGGCGGTCAAGGCGCGGCTGGACCCGGCCGGCATCCTCAACCCGGGCAAGCTCATCCCCGGCTAACCTCAGCGGATGGCCTACGTCGACAGCGAGGTTGGGCGGCTGCGTACGGTGCTGCTGCACCGGCCCGGCGCCGAGCTCAAGCGGCTCACCCCGCGCAACAACGACCAGCTCCTGTTCGACGGGATCCCCTGGGTGGGGCGGGCGCAGGAGGAGCACGACACGTTCGCCGACGCCCTGCGCCAGCGCGGCGTCGAGGTGCTCTACCTGGCCGAGATGCTCGAGGAGGCGCTGCAGGTGCAGGCCGCCCGCGAGGAGACCATCGCCGCGGCGCTCGCCGACGTGCGGCTGGGAGCGACGCTGCGCGGGATCGTCAACCGGTACATGCACGACCTGCACCCGACGGACCTGGCCGGCACCCTGGTCGCCGGGCTGGCCCGTTCGGAGCTGAAGACCGGGCGCGGCCTGGTGCACCGGCTGATGGACGAGCACGACTTCGTGATCGACCCGCTGCCGAACCTGCTGTTCACCCGGGACTCCTCGGTGTGGATCGGCGGCCGGGTGGCGGTCACCAGCCCCTCCATGCCGGCCAGGTCGCGGGAGACCACGCTGACCGGCGCGGTGTACCGGTACCACCCACGGTTCGACGGGGTGGAGACGGTGTACGACGGCCCGGGGCGGGAGTGGTTGGAGGGCGGTGACGTGCTGCTGCTGTCCCCCGGGGTGCTCGCCGTCGGGACCGGCCAACGCACCACCCCGGCCGGGGTGGAGACGCTTGCCCGCCGGATCTTCGCCGGCGGGGTTGCGCACACGGTGCTGGTCGTCCCGGTCGCGCAGGAGCGGGCCACCATGCACCTGGACACCGTCTGCACCATGGTGGACACCGACGCGGTCGTGATGTACCCGGCGGTGGCGCACACCATGACGGCCTACGCGGTCACGCCGGGCAACGGCGAGGAGTTGGCGGTGGCCGCGCCGGTGCCGTTCCTGCGGGCGGCGGCCGAGGCGATGGGAATCGACCGGCTCCGGATGATCGACACCGGGCTGGACCCGGTGACCGCCGAACGCGAGCAGTGGGACGACGGCAACAACACGCTGTGCATAGCGCCCCGGCTGGCCGTGGCGTACGAGCGGAACGTGGAGACGAACGCCCGGCTGGAGGACGCCGGCATCGAGGTGGTCCCGATCCACGGCAGCGAGTTGGGCAGCGGCCGCGGCGGCCCACGGTGCATGTCCTGCCCGGTCAGCCGCGACCCGCTCTGAGCCTGCCCGCCGCCACCCGTCCGCCGCGAACGGCCGCGCCCTCCCGCCCCGTCCCCCACCAGCCGTCCGTCGGGTGCGGTTACAGGGTGAGCTGGCGGCCACGCAGGCCGTCGCGGGCGCGCCGCTCGGTGGCCGACAGCGGGCCGGCCTCGGTCAGCGCCTTGCCCAGCCGGTCGGCGAACGCGGCGGCCGGCTGCTCCCACGTCTGCGCCGGCCGGTCGTTCGGCAGGTCCCAGACGGGCACCAGCCGGCCGTGCGCGCGGAACGAGCCGACGTACCGGGTCTGCTCGCCGAGCCCGAGGGAGGCGGCCGCGGACAGCCGGGCCAGCGCGTCCAGCAGGGTGTCCTCGTCGTACGGCATGACCCAGCGCAGGTGGGCCTTCGTCCCGGCGTCGCACCAGTAGGCGGCCTCCACGCCGGACAGCCGCGCGGTCGGCATGATCGCCGCGTTGGCCCGCTCCAGCGACGCCTGCACCTCGGCGGTGCTGTCCGCCGGGCTGTCCACCCAGAACGCGAAGTCCCGGTGCACGGTGACCCGGAGCGGTTCGTCCGCGATCAGGTCCTGCACCCGTGGCCCCGGGCCGGGCAGCCCGGACAGTTGCAGCATGGTGCCGGGCTCCGCCTCGAGCGCCTCCTCCAGCGCGTGCCCGATGTCCCGGCTCACGTCACCGGACCGGCCGTGCACCTGCAGGCCGAGCACGATGGCGCCGTCCTCCCGGACGATCCCGGGCAGCGCCAGCGGCAGCACCGTGGCCAGGGTGACCGAGCGGTCGGCGCGTGCCGGGTCGGCCAGCGTCAGCGGGGCGGTGGCCGACGGCACCAGCTCGCGCAGCGCGATCCAGTCGCACTCGTCCCGGAGGCCCGCGAACGGACGGGCGACCAGTACGTCGGCGCCGTCGCCGGCGCCGTGGCAGTTGCGGTAGCGCTTGCCGGAGCCGCAGGGACACGGCCGGCGGGACGACTCGCCCGCGGGCGTCGACGCGCTGGTACGGCGATCATGGCTGCGGCGACCCACGACACTCCCCCGGCACGGACGGCTCCCGCCGACTGACGAGCCTAGGGCATGCGCCGAAGGTTAGCCCGGCCGACCAGTTTGTCATCATCTGCCTCCGCCTCCCTGGTCTACCCGCCCAGCGATCGACCACTGCCGGCACCCCTGGCATCCCTCGTCACGGCCTTGTCTTGGCGATGAGTGCCGGCTCGGGCCGCCTACCTCACCGCCCGGTAAGGTCCGGTCGCCGGTCCTCCTGGTCGGTTCCTCCCCCCGCCGGCGGCCGGCGTTGAGGCTGTCGGCGTCGTCACTGGCCTGCCGATCGGTAGGCATGCTGCTGGTCGGCTGCCGGTCGGCTGTTTGGACCCGCCGACGGATCCAGGGCGGGTCGCTGCGGCCGGCTCCCGTCAGTTGCCGGTGGGGTAGGGCTGCTCTGTGTGCGGTACGGCGGGTTTGCGGGCGGTGAGGCGTTCGACGATGCCGAGCTTGAACCGGTCGTGGCATTCGATGTCGAGCCCGGCGGCCTGCACATGCCGCAGCGGGCGGCGCAGGAAGTGCTCGCCGCCGATGGGTACGGTGACCAGCTCGAGCAGCCGTTGAACGGCGCGCACCGGCCAGGCCGAGCCGGCGACATGGTCGAGCAGCAGCAGCCGGCCGCCGGGCCGTAGCACCCGGATCATCTCGCCAACCGCGCGCTGGTCGTCCCGGATCGCGCACAGGGACAGGGTGCACACGACCGTGTCGAAGCTGCCGTCGGGGAACGGCAGGGCCTGCGCGTCGCCTTCGCGAAGGGTCACGGCGCGGCCGAGTTGCTCGGCCCGGCGGCGGGCGTGCGCCAGCATCGCCGGGCTCCATTCGATGCCGGTCAGCCGGACCTCGGCCGGGTAGTAGGGCAGGTTCAGCGCGGTGCCGATGGCGACCTCCAGGACGTCGCCGGTGGCCTGCGCGCAGATCCAGGCCCGGGACTGGCCGAACGCGATCCGGTCGAAGAACCGCATGTCCCGGTCGTAGGACCGGGAGTGCCTGTCCCAGTAACGGCGCAGCCGGTCCCGCTCGCCGGTGCTGGCCATGGTCGGCTCCCTTCCGCTGGCGTCCCCGTCCGACCCGGTGAGCGCGGGCTCAGAGTTGCCCGCGCACCGCCCCGGCCGGGAAGACGATGGTGTGGACGTTGACGTAGTAGTTCTCGGGGTTGGTGGCGATGTCGCGTGCCAGTGCGGGGTCGGCCGTGGTGCAGTCGGTCACCGACCCGCTGGTCGGCGCGGTCAGCGGGACTACGATCGGACCGTTGACGCCGGCCGGCGCGTGGTGGATGTGCGCCGCGGTCACCGGGTCGAGGTTGGTGACTGTGATCGTGTAGCAGATCTGGCCGGTGCCGGGGTTGACCCGCAGCGCCGCCGTACCGGTGCCGTCGAGGTCGCCGCCGCCGACCTCGGCCGCTCCGGTGAGAACGGTGGACAGCTTGCGGCCGCTGTCCTGCCCCGCGGCCGGGCTGGCCGCGGCCCAAAGCAGAGCGAGAGCCGCCCCTACCGCCAGCGCGGGCAGCAGCGGCCGGGCCAGAAACGCTCGGATCTTCATGTCGGTACCTCCACAGTGAGGACGAGCGAGCAGGGCCATCCTGCCGGATCGGAATGCCATACCGCTCCGGTGGGCGGAACCGCGCGCCTACGTCCTTCGCGTCGGTCGCCGACAACCTCGTCGCAGGCGTCACGAGTCGGGACACGCTGGGCACGTCGTGGGCGACCGGGTCCTGGTCGCGGTGGCCCGCCGGTTCTCCGACATCGTCGGCGGGGTCTGGTGGGCCGGCTTGGCGGCGACGAGGTCGTCGGCCTGCCAGCCAGCCGAGCACCCTCAACCAGCCGAGGTACATGATCCGAACTGCCACGGCGGGCGATCATCCCTGATCACGACGTCCAGCGAATCCGCAGGTCGTGGCCTGCGTCCGGTTCTGGCACGGTGCAGGGTCCGGCCGCGCTCGCAGCGGGTGCTGCACGCCGTCGGCCGGGCCGCTACGCACGTTCTGCGCTGACACAACGGCGATGCCCGGGCGGGCTAGGCGTCGGGGCCCGCTCAGGCGTCGGACAGCTGCCGGCTGCCCACGTTGCCGACGGCGTCGGCCGAGGAGCTGTGGCGTCGGGTCTGGTGGCGCTGCGCCGGGGTGTGCACCGGCAGGGTGGCCCACACGGTGGTGCTGCCGTTGCTGCGCTCCACTCCCCACAGCGAGGCGAGGGAGTCCACGATCGACAGGCCCCGCCCGCGGGTGTCCCGCGGGCCGGCGTGCGCGACGTGCGGCTCATCCAGCAGGCTGCCGCCGTCGGTGACCCGGATCTGCAGCCGGCCGCCGTCGATGTGCCAGCCCACCAGGATGCGGCCGTCGGGTAGCGCGCGGGCGTGCCGCACGGAGTTGCCCACCAGTTCGGTGACCAGCAACACAGCCTCGTCCACGACGGTCGAGCGGATATGCCTCGCGCGCAGATCGTTGCTGAGTTGGCGGCGGACCTGTCCGGCACTGGCAGGCACGTGCGGCACTGAGACGGTCCCCACGCAACCTCCTCCGCCGGTCCCGACGATCCTGTGCGGTTTGGCGTACCCACACAGCCGGCCGCATTAACACTGACCCGTTTGTGCCGGTAAACCGAGCCGTGTCCGGCGCAATCCGGCTTGGGCTGTGCACACTTGTTATGGGGCCAACCGGCGTAACGCGGATGATCAGCGCCGGCCGAGCTTGCGCAGCACATCCAGCGGGCGGTTGGTGGCGATCGCGTCCACGCCGAGGGATATCACCATCTCGATGTCGGCGGCGTCGTCCACCGTCCAGACGTACACCCTGCCGCCGGCCGCATGCACCCGGTCCACGTACCTGGGGTGCGCCCGCACGATGTGCAACCCCGGACCGGCCCAGGTCACGCCCGCGGGAAGGCTGCCGTCCCGGCGGAACGGGGCCACCCGGTCCAGCAGCAGCATGGTGGGCACCGCCGGCGCGAGCAGCCGGATCCGCCGGATGGCCGCCGGGGCGAAGCTCATCACCACCACGGTGGACGCGTCCCGGTCCACCGGCTCGGCCAGCCCGAACCGGCGCAGCAGCCGCACGAGCTGCTGCTCGACCAGCCCGCCGTACCGGGTCGGGTGCTTGGTCTCCACGAACAGCCGGACCGGGCGCGGTGCGCCGAGCACCACCTCGAGCAGCCGTTCCAGGGTGAGCACCTGGCTGCGCGTCTCGTCCTCGTCGGGTTGCACCAGCTCGTCGGCGGAGTCCGGCAGGTCGTCACGCCAGGAACCGAAGTCCAGCGCGGACAGGTCGGCCAGCGACTGCTCGCTGACCACGCCGCGGCCGTCGGAGGTGCGGTTCACCTTGCGGTCGTGCACGCAGACCAGGTGCCCGTCGCGGGTCAGCCGGACGTCGCACTCCAACCCGTCCGCGCCGTCCTCGAGCGCGCCGACATACGCCGCCAGCGTGTGCTCGGGATGCGTGAACGAGGAGCCACGGTGCGCCACGACGAGCGGGGCCGGGCGCATGAAACCGTCAGGCACACCCAACATCCGAACACAACTTTTCGCGAGTTGTGGCCGCAGGGCGGCAAGTTGCGGAAAGTTGTCACTACACCCACGCTGTCCGGCGAGGAGGACGCGATGCAAGGTCTGATGCAGGACTATCAACTGTCCCTGCCCCCGGTCCTGGACCGCGCCGAGCGGATCTACGCGGACCGCCCGCTGATCACGGCGACGGCCACCACGGTGGAGCGCACCTCCTATGGTGAGTGGGCCGACCTGACCCGCCGGCTGGGCACCGCGTTCGACAACCTCGGCTTGTCCGCGGACGCCCGCGTCGCCACCTTCGCCTGGAACAGCGCCCGCCACCTCGCGCTGTACTGGGCGGCGCCGTGCTCCGGCCGCGTGCTGCACACGCTGAACATCCGGCTGTTCCCCGAGCAGCTCACCTACATCGCCAACCACGCCGAGGACGAGGTCGTCTTCGTCGACCGGTCGTTGCTGCCGCTGCTCTGGCCAATGGTGTCCACCTTCGAGACGGTGCGGCACGTGGTGGTGATGGACGACGGCGCGCCGGCCGAGATCCCGGACGACCCGAAGATCCTCGACTTCGACGACCTGGTGGCCGACGCGGCACCGGCGCGGTTCCGGGTGGACGACGAGAACCAGGCCGCCGCGATGTGCTACACCAGCGGTACGACCGGCCACCCGAAGGGCGTCGTGTACTCGCACCGCTCGCTGTACCTGCACTCGCTGGCGCAGATGACCGAGCAGACCATGGGCATCCGGCAGAGCGACGTGGTGCTGCCGGTGGTGCCGATGTTCCACGCCAATGCCTGGGGCCTCGCGCAGGCGCCGATCTTCAACGGCGCGACGTTGATCATGCCGGGCCCGCGGATGCAGCCGGAGGCGATCGCCGACCTGATGGAGTCGGAGAAGGTCACCGTGGCGGCCGGCGTACCGACCATCTGGATGGCCGCGCTGCCGCACCTGGTGGGCCGTGACCTGTCCTCGCTGCGCAGCATCATCTGCGGCGGTTCCGCGGTGCCGAAGGCGCTGTCCGAGGCGTACCGGGAGAAGCTCGGCCTGCCGATCACCCAGGCCTGGGGGATGACCGAGACCAGCCCGCTCGGCTCGGTGAACATGCTGCGGCCGGAGTTCGCCGGGCTGCCCGAGGAGGAGTTGGCCACGCTGCGCACCCGGCAGGGTTACCCGCCGGTCGGCGTGGACATCCGGATCGTCGACCCGGAGACCCTGGAGGAGCTGCCCTGGGACGACAAGGCCACCGGCGAGCTGCACTGCCGCGGGCCGTGGATCGCGGCGGGGTACTACAAGGGGGCGACGCCGGAGCAGTTCACCGCGGACGGCTGGCTGCGTACCGGCGACGTCGCGGCGGTCGACCAGTACGGCAGCATCCGGCTGGTGGACCGCACCAAGGACCTGATCAAGAGCGGCGGCGAGTGGGTCAGCTCGGTGGACCTGGAGAACCAGATCATGGCCCACCCGTCGGTGGCGGAGGCGGCCGTCATCGGCGTACCGCACCCGAAGTGGCAGGAACGACCGCTGGCCTGCGTGGTGCCCAAGCCGGGCGCGCAGCTCACCAGGGACGAGCTGCTGGAGTTCCTGGCGCCGCGGGTGGCGAAGTGGTGGCTGCCGGACGACGTGGTGTTCATCGACGAGGTGCCGAAGACGTCGGTCGGCAAGTTCTCCAAGAAGGACCTGCGGACGCGGTTCGCCGACTACCAGTTGCCGACCGTCTAACTTCGGTCAACCGGTAGCGAACCGGACATCCCGGCACTCCGTTCGCATGAACGCGGCCAGCCGCGCGCCCTCGGCGGCCACATCGTCCCGCTCGCGCGCCGACAGCGGGCTGAACGGCTCGACGGTCAGCCCGGTCGGGCCGCGCTGCCAGGTGGCGCGGAAGAGGCCGTCGATGAGAACGGTGCCGGCCGTCCCGCCGTTGCCGGGCGGCAGCGGGACAGAGTGGTTGTCGGGGATGACCCGGCTGCGGTCGGCGTAGGAGAGCAGCAGGTTGTCGTACTCGGGCAGGAACCGCGGCGGTGCCGGCGTGTCCGGGTCGGGGCGTGCCGCGTCCGACAGGTCGAACAGCTCGCGGCCGGCCTCGTCGCGGAACGTGCGCAGGCGCGGCCGGAGCCGGTCGGCCACCTCGCGCAGCCGGGTCAGCCCCGACCAGGTCTGCATGTCGTTCACGGTGGCCGGGCCGAACGCGGCCAGGTACCGCAGCACGGTCGCGTCCGGGGCGGGCGCCGGGTCCAACGGCCGGCCGAGCCACGACTCGGTGGTGGTCCAGGCGGCCGGGCCGTGCGCACCCCAGACGCCCCGCGGCGGCACCTGCACCAGCGGCGTCAGGTAGCTGACGGTGTACGCCAGCGAGTCGCCGTCCCGGTCCGGCCAGCGCGCGGCCAGCAGCGGGCGCAGCTCGGCCCGGGTACGTGGCCGCTCCTCCAGCAGCGCCCGGCCGGTGGCCAGCAGCTCGTCGGCGTCCACCCCGGTGAGCCGGCGCGCGAACGGACTGCCCCGCCAGCCCCGTTCCAGCACCGGCCGCATCAGCGGGACCAACGCCAGCGCGTCCCGGGCCGTGACGAGGTGGATGGTGGCCCGCATCAGCGAGGTGCGCACCACCCGCCGCTCGGTGAGGGCGCTGGCCAGCTCGTCCGGCTCGAACCCGTCCAGCCGGCTCCACAGTCCGACGTAGGGCGCGAGCGGCGCCTGCGCCTGCATACCGACCAGGTGCTCGACGGCGTCGAGGGCCGGCCGCCGATGCCGGCGCAGCAGGAGCTGGCGCTCCAGGGCGGCCCGGTTCAGCGCCCGCTGGGACAGCAGTGCCGTCATGCCTCGTACGGTCCCACCCGGGGGTGACAGAATCCTGCGCGCCGAGCCGCAGACCCGCCCAGCCGCAGACCCGCAGACCCGGCGACCAACCGACCCGGCGCACCGGTAGGTCCGGGCCGGCCGGCCTGCGGGACCGGCGGGCAGCAGAATGGCAGCGTGTTCGAGGACTTCGCGTTCGGGTGCGCCCCGCCGCAGGTACGGCGCGCAGCGGCCGGCAACCACGACGGCGAGGGCGCGATCACGCTGCGGCACCGCACGCCGTACCACGTACCGTCGGTGCTTGCCTGGTTCGCCGGTCGAGCCGTGCCCGGGCTGGACCAGGTGGCCGGCGGCACCTACCGCCGCACGCTCCGCCTGCCCCGCGGCGGCGCTCTGGTGGAGCTCACCCCGCAGGGCGACGCCGTCCGGCTGCGGCTGGCGCTGGCCGACCCGCGCGACCTGGACGCCGCGGTGCAGCGCTGTCGGCGCCTGCTCGACCTGGATGCCGACCCGGACGCGGTGGATGCGGTGCTCGGCGCCGACCCGCTGCTCGCCTCGCTGGTGGCGGCCCGGCCGGGCATCCGGGTGCCGGGCGCCGCCGACGGGTTCGAGTTGGCCGTACGGGCGGTCCTCGGGCAGCAGGTCTCGGTGGCGGCCGCGCGCACGTTCTGCGGTCGGCTGCTGGCCGCCCTGGGCGAGCCGCTCGGAGACGGCCGGTGGCGGCTCTTCCCCACCCCGGCGGCGGTGGCCGGGTCGGACCTGGCCGGCATCGGGCTGACCGGCGCGCGGATCGCCACGGTCCGGGCGCTGGCCGCCGCGGTGGCCGGCGGCGGGCTCACGCTGGACGCGGGTGCCGACCGGGCGGCCACCGGGCAGGCACTGCGCGCGCTGCCCGGCATCGGCCCGTGGACCGCCTCCTACGTCGTGATGCGCGCCCTCGGCGATCCGGACGCACTGCCGCTGGGCGATCTCGTCCTGCGGCGCCGGGCGGCCTCGCTCGGCATCGACGACCTCGCCGGCCGGGCCAGGTCCTGGCAGCCGTGGCGGGCCTACGCCGCGATGCACCTGTGGAACCTGGAGGAATGATGTTTCTGTCCACTGTGGACACCGCGGTCGGCGGGCTGACCGTCGTGGCCGACGGGGCGGGCGCGCTGCGGGCGGCCGGGTTCGGGCCGGCGGACGCGCTGCTGGCCCGGCTCGGCGGACCCGCGCCGGAGCGCCGGGACCACCTCGGCCGGGTCACGCAGGCGCTGCGGGCGTACTTCGACGGGGACCTGCAGGCGCTGGACGACCTGGCCGCGACCCAGGATGGCGGGCCGTTCCTGCGGCGCGCCTGGAAGATCATGCGCGAGGTGCCGGCCGGCGAGACTGTGACCTACACCGAGCTGGCCGCCCGGGCCGGCTCGCCGACCGCGGTGCGCGCCGCCGGCCAGGCCTGCGCGCGGAACCTGATCGCACCGGTGGTGCCCTGCCACCGGGTGCTGCGCAGCGACGGCACCCTCGGCGGGTACGCCTACGGGCTGCCGGTCAAGCGGTGGCTGCTCGACCACGAAAGCGGCTGTCGTTGGAGTCCCCGCTTCGCCTGACACCCGGACCGGATCAGATGACCGGATCAGATGACCGGGCCGGTGAGCGGGCGGTCGGCGGCCTGCCAGGCGGTCAGGCCGCCCTTCAGGTTCACCACGTCGTACCCGTGCTGGCGCAGGTACCCGGTCACCCGGGCGGACCGGCCGCCGCTGCGGCAGACCACCACGATGCGGCGGTCCCAGGGCAGGTCGGGGAGGCGGTGCGGCACCACGCCCATCGGGACGTGCAGCGACCCCTCGACATGCCCGGCGGTCCACTCGTCGGGTTCGCGGACGTCGAGGATGAACGCGCCGTCGGGCACGGCGGAGACTTCGACGTACGGGGTGTGTGGGACCTGCTGCATGCCAGGCATGGTCTCATGCGGCTACCGCGGCAGGCACCGGCGGAGCAGGTACCGGCGGAGCAGGTACCGGCGGAGCAGCGCCGTGGCGGTGGGCGGGTCGGCGGTGGCCAGCAGCCCGGCCGGCGCCAGCACGTAGTGCTCGTCCAGCACCACGGTCGCGTCGCCGATCAGCCCGCGGGTGCCGGGGTCGGCCAGCAGGCCGGCCAGCGCAGCCTTCCGGGCGGCCGGCCCGGCGTGGCGGAACGCCCCGCCGGAGACCACCACGTGGGTCACGCCGCGCACGCCGTACCCGCTCACCTGCCGGGCGTGCCGCCGCACCGCCACGATCGCGGCCAGGGCGCTGAGCCGCAGGTCGGCGGCTGCCTCGGCCGGGTCGGCCGGCAAGAACCCGGGATCGGCCGCGCGGTGCTCGGCGGCGGCGGCCAGCCCGTCGGCCGGCAGCTTGCCGGCCTCCGCCGCGGCCACCACCCCGGGCGCCGACCACCGCACCCCGAGGTCGCCCTCCACGGTGCGCCGGTCCGGCAGGTCGGCCACCGCGTGCCGTTCCGGCAGGCTCCGCTCGCCGGGATGGGTGAGCGCGGAGTACACGTCCGTGGTGGCGCCGCCGACGTCCACCACCAGCACGTCCCCGGCGTCCGGATCCGCGGCCGCGAGGGCCCGCGCCAGCGTCGTCACCCCGTCCAGCACCGCGTCCGGGGTGACCGCGCGCACCAGCCCGCGGAACCGCCCGCCCCGGGACAGCTTCTTGCCGCCGATCACGTGGTCGAGGAAGACCTGCCGGATCACCGCGCGGGCCGGCCCCGGGTCGAGCACCCCGATGTCGGGCAGCACGTTCGCGGTGGGCAGCACCGGACCGCGGCCGGCCAGCAGCGCCGTCACCTCCTCGCGGACCGCGGCGTTGCCGGCCACCACGACCGGCGCCCGCAGCCGGGACGCCGCAAGTCGCCGCGCGTTGTGCCGCAGCACCGCCTCGTCGCCGCCGTCGGTGCCGCCCACGAGCAGCAGCACGTCCGGCCGCGCCGCCGCCAGGTCACGTACCCCGGCCGGGTCCAGCGGCCCCGCGGTCACCGCCACCACCCGCGCCCCCGCGGACAGCGCCACCCGGTGTCCCGCCTCGGCGGAGATCAGCCGTTCCTGGCCGACCACGGCCAGCCGCAGCCCACCACCCGCGCTCGAGCAGGCCAGCGCCGCGGTGACCCCGGTACCGGGCAGCGCGGCGGCGAGCGCCGAACGCGCCGCGTCGTAGCCGTCCAGGACGTCGGCGGCACGCCCCGGCACCCGCCGGGGCGTGCCCGTGGTAGTGGCATGTGCCGCGGTGCCCAGCAGCCGCCCGGTGCCGTGCTCGACGGCGGCCAGCTTCGTGTACGTCGACCCGAAGTCCGCCAGCAGGTACGCCGCGGCGGCGGGCGGCTCGGCGTCGACCGCGTGTACCTCGACGTTCACCCGACGAGGTTAGCGACCGGGTTGCGCTCCGCGGTCTCGTGGTAGTGTTGGTACGGTTCTCGTCATAGTTCCGAAGTACGTTCTCGAAACGCCCGCCGGAATTTTGACAGCGGGCGTTCTCGTTTGTCCGGAGCAATGCCGGACGGATGGGATCGTCTCCGCAGCAACCAGAACCCGCAAGGTGCGGGTTCGAGACGTGTCCCACAAGGAGTACGCAGTATGGCGTCCGGCACCGTGAAGTGGTTCAACGCTGAGAAGGGCTTCGGTTTCATCCAGCCCAACGGCGGCGGCCCCGACGTGTTCGTGCACTACTCGGCCATCGAGTCCACCGGCTACCGCAGCCTGGACGAGGGCCAGTCGGTCGAGTTCGAGATCACCCAGGGGCAGAAGGGGCCGCAGGCGAGCAACGTTCGCCCGCAGCAACACTGACCACAGCCCTACCCGGAGGCCCGCACCCCGCGAGGGGGGCGGGCCTTCCGCTCCTCAGGCCGAGTCGCGTACTACCAACTCCGGGCGGAAGATCCGGGCGGTGACCGGGCCGGCCGGATCGGCGATCCGCTCCAGCAGGGTCAGCGTGAGCGCCCGGCCCATCTCCTCCACCGGCTGCCGCACGGTGGTCAGCGCCGGGCGGGCCTCCTGGGCGGCCACCGAGTCGTCGAAGCCCACCACGGCGACGTCCTCGGGCACCCGGATCCGCCGCTCGACCAGCACCGCGAGTGCCCCCAGGGCCATCAGGTCCGAGGCCACGAACAGCCCGTCGAACCGCACCTGCCGGTCCAGCAGGCCCTCGGTGGCCCGGGCACCGGACATCCGGTCGAAGTTGCCGTACCCGACGAGGGTGTGCCGCACCGGCAACCCGCGCCGGCGCAGCGCCGCGCGGTACCCGGCAAGCCGGTCCTGCCCGGCCGGCATGTCCTGCGGGCCGGCTATCGTGGCGACCACCCGGCAGCCGCGGTCGGCCAGGTGGTCCACCGCGAGCCCCGCCCCGGCCACGCTGTCCACGTCCACGTAGCTGATCGGAACCGGGTCGGCGGGCCGGGCGGACAGCACCACCGGCAGCCGCTGTGCGGTGAGCATCCGGGGCAGCGGGTCCTGTACGTGCGTGGAGATGAGCAGGCCCCCGTCCACGTGCCCGTTGCGCAGGTAGTCCAGCACCTGCTGCCGGGAGCGGTCGTCCTCGGCCAGCATGAGCACCAGGTGCATGTTCCGCTCGCGCAGCACCGCGTTGGCGCCGCGCACCATGCTGGCGAAGAACGGGTCGGAGAACACCCGGCCCTCCGCCTCGGACACCACCAGCGCGATGGAGCCGGCCCGGCGGGTGACCAGCGTGCGGGCCGCCGGATTCGGCATGTACCCGGTACGCGCAATGGCGCCGCACACCACCTCCTGGGCGCGCCGGCTGACGCCCGGCGAGCCGTTGACGACCCGGGAGACGGTCGACTTGGAGACCCCGGCGACCGCCGCCACCTGCTCCAGGGTGTGGACGACCCGGCGGTCGGCCGCCGACCGGGCGGTGCCCACCGCGCCCGCCGGAGCCGGCTTCGGCCCACCGGCCGGGGTCTCGCTGCTGGGAGCGTTCCCAGAACTGGCCACGACGTCACCGTACTCCGGTTGCCGTCATCTCTTGACCCGCTGGCGACACCAGGCCTACGGTCCAAGTTGGGAGCGCTCCCAACCATACCCAGACGGCGGGGGTCAGGCGCACCGGGGCGGGCGCCTGACCCTGCACGCCGATGCGGACGAAAGGCTCCTCATGTCGCGTTTCCCCGTACCCACCTCGACCCGGTGGCGCTGCGTCCTGGCCGGCGCGGCGCTGGCAGCGGGAGTGGTCCTGCCGGCCGTGGCGCAAGCGGGCGCGGCCGGCGCTCCCGCACCGGCGACGGTCGCGCCCGCGGCGTGCCCGCCGGTAGGCGTGCCCGCGGCGCCCACCGGCTGGACCCTGACCTGGAGCGACGACTTCAACAGTTGCACGGCCGGCACCGCACCCTCCGGCACGAACTGGCTGTACGACCTCGGCACCAGCTACCCGGGCGGAGCGCCGAACTGGGGCACGGGCGAGGTCGAGACCATGACGAGCAGCACCGCGAACGTGCGGCAGGACGGCGCCGGGCACCTCGCGATCATCCCGCTGCGGGACGGCTCCGGGCGCTGGACCTCGGGCCGGATCGAGACGCAGCGCAACGACTTCCAGCCCCCGGCCGGCGGCAAGCTCCGGGTGGAGGCCAGGCTGCAGCAGCCGAACGTGACCGGCGCCGCCGCGGCCGGGTACTGGCCGGCGTTCTGGATGCTCGGCGGCCCCTTCCGCGGCAACTACACCAACTGGCCGATCGTCGGCGAGATGGACCTGATGGAGGACGTCAACGGGATGTCCTCGGAGTTCGCCACCCTCCACTGTGGACCGAGCATCCCCGGCACCTGCAACGAGACGACCGGGATCGGCAGCGGCCAGCGGCCCTGCCCCGGCTGCCAGACCGAGTACCACACGTACGCGCTGGAGTGGGACCGCAGCGTCTCGCCCGAGCAACTGCGCTGGTACCTCGACGGGTCGAACTTCTTCTCCCTCAGCCAGAACCAGGTTGACGCCGACTCCTGGACCGCGGCCACCAACCACGGATACATGATCATCCTGAACGTGGCGATGGGCGGCGGCTTCCCGGCGGCGTTCGGCGGCGGGCCCACTGCGGCCACTGTCCCCGGCGTGCCGATGCTGGTCGACTACGTCGCCGTCTACTCCGCGGCCGGCGGTGGCGGCGGCGGGGGCGGTGGGGGCGGCAGCGCGTACTCCACCATCGAGGCCGAGTCGTTCAACGCCCAGCAGGGCGTCGGGGTCGAAGCGTGCACCGACACCGGCGGCGGCCAGAACATCGGCTGGCTGGCCAACGGCGACTGGGCCCGCTACAACGGGATCGACTTCGGGGGTACGCCGGCCGGGCAGTTCGTCGCCCGGGTGGCGTCCGGCGCCGGCGGCGGGATCAGCGGGCTGGTCGAGGTGCGGCTGGACAGCCCGACAGCGGCACCGCTGGGCAGCTTCGCCATCGCCAACACCGGCGGCTGGCAGTCCTGGCGCACGGTGCCGGCCAACATCGCCGGTGTCACCGGCGTGCACGACGTGTACCTGACCTTCACCAGCGGCCAGCCGGCCGACTTCGTCAACGTCAACTGGTTCACGTTCGGCCACTAACCCGACCCACGGATGTCAGGCGATCCGCGGCAGCCGCCGCCCGGATCGCCTGACATCACCAGAGGTGGCGATCGGGCGGGTCGGGGAGTCGATCCACAGCCGGTGAGGTTCACGCCCCCGTTCGGGCAGCGACCAGCATGCGCAAGTGCCGCGAGTCGGCATTCTCCTCGTACGCCGCCGCGGCGTCGGCCACGTCGGTGAGGCGTTCGGTCGCGCGCGCGGAGCGCAGGGTTGCCGCCTGGTCGGCCGCCTCGTACGCGGTGGCGAAGCCGATCTCGCGGTTGCCGGCACGGAGCTGCGCCGCGGCCAACGCGATGCGGTCCAGCACCACGCTGCGCCACGCCCGCCCGCCATTACCGGACGCCAGCGCGGCCTGCGCCTGCTCGACGGCGGCCTCGGCGTACCGCCGGTGTTCCGCGTTGGCGGCCAGCGCGCCATACACCCGGGCGCAGTGGGCCGCGTAGGCGCCCGCTTCGAGAAACGTGTTGGTGGCGGGCGCCCACCGTGCCGGCTGTTCCACGCGGGCAAGCTCCTCCTCAGCTCGCGCCAGCCCGGACCGGACCCCCCGGTCATCACCCAGTTGCGCGTAGGCCCAGGCGTCGTTTCCGTACAGCATCGCGACCGCGGACGGGCACCTGGCCTCCTCCGCCGCGACCAGGCCGAGCCCCGTCAGCCGCAGCACCTCGACCGGCTGCCGCCGATGCAGTTCCACCCTGCCCATCTGGAAGATCAGGTCAGCGGCGAAGGCCGGCTCCCCGGCCTGCCGGGCCAGTACCAGCGCCTGCATGAGGTGCTGCTTCGCCAGTTGCTGCCGACCAGCGTCGTGCATCGACCACCCAACGAGACCATGCAGATCCGCCAGCGCCCGTCTCAGGTCACGGCCGACCGCGTCGGTCACGTCCGCTGCCAACATTCCGTGTGCCCAACCCGCGAAGCCGCGGGCCGCGTCGAGGGCCGCGCCACCGCCGTACCGCTTGTCCAGTACCCGCAACTGCCCGGTGACCTCTCGCAGTTGCGCCACGTCGGCGGCGCCGACCCGGTCTGGCACCCGTGCCAGGGTCGCACCCCGGTCCGGGAACCACCGCTCCAGACCCTCGGTGCTGCCGCCGGCGGCTACGGCCCCGACAGCGCTGAGGAAGTCCCGACGGCGCACCGGGTCGTCTCCTTCGTCTGGACCCTCGGTGCGTCCAGTATCCGGGCAGGCGATGCAGCTCGACAGTCCCATGCGGCCGCGGGGGATCCGCAGTCCGTCCGCTATGCGACACAGCAGGTCGTAACTGGTGACGTTGCGACCCTTGAGGATGCCGGACACCTCCGGCTGCGACTGGCCGGTCAGGTGGCCGATATCGACCTGGCTCCAACCCTGACGCTGCTGCAACCAACGGAACAGTCCGGCGATGTCGCGTCCCGACAACGTCGGCTGCAACTCGGGAAGCGACCACCACCGTGGATCCGGCAACCGCGTGGCCTTCGGCAGAGTATTCACGCTGCGCACCCTCCTGGGTGACCAGCGTAAGCATGCGATCTGCGCCAGACCCATACGTGCGGTATATATGCGACGCAGATGAGGCGCCCAGCGGGTAGACGACAGCGACGCTGGTGGGGGTTCACCCGGCCCACCAGCGCCGCCAGCTGTTGGTAACGCCCTCAGGTCAGTGTCAGTGCGCACCCGCTCCTGTCAAGGACCGGACCTCCAGCTCGGCGTACTTCGTCGCCGATGCAACCTCCCTGGCAGTAATAGTGCCCAGCCAGGCGAAGAGGAATCCGACCGGGATCGAGACGAGGCCCGGGTTCTGCAGCGGGAACGGTGCCACGATCGTCTTGCTGAACAGCGCCGTGGCGTTGCCGGCCGGGATCGTCGCGGACTTGCCGCCCCAGCAGATCGGCGACAGCAGCACCAGCCCGATCGAGCTGATCAGGCCGCCGTAGATGCCCCACACCGCGCCGCGCGTGTTGAACCGCCGCCAGAACAGGCTGAACAGCAACGTGGGCAGGTTCGCGCTGGCCGCGATGGCGAATGCCAGCGCCACCAGGAACGCCACGTTCAGCCCGCGGGCGAAGATCGACAGCACGATCGCGATCGCGCCGATCACCACCGCGGCCACCCGTGCCACCCGCACCTCGTGCTGCTCGGTGTCCTCGCCGTGCCTGATCACGTTGGCGAAGACGTCGTGCGCGAACGACGAGCTCGACGCGAGTGTCAACCCGGCCACCACCGCGAGGATGGTGGCGAACGCGACCGCGGCGATGATTGCCAGGAACACCGCGCCGCCGGTGGAGCCGGGCCCACCGCCCAGCGCCTCGGCGAGTTGCGGTGCGGCCGTGTTGCCGGCCGCGTTCTGCGCGGCGATCGCCTTCGAGCCGACCAGTGCGGCCGCGCCGAAGCCCAGCGCCAGCGTCATCAGGTAGAAGGACCCGATCAGCCCGATCGCCCAGTTCACCGAGCGGCGGGCCGTCTTCGCGTCCGGGACGGTGTAGAAGCGGATCAGGATGTGCGGCAGGCCGGCCGTGCCCAGCACCAGCGCCATGCCGAGGCTGATCAGGTCCAGCTTGGAAAACAGGTTGGTCTTGCCGTACACCAGTCCGGGCGACAGGAAGGCCTGACCCTTGCCGCTCTTTTCGGCCGCGGCACCGAGCAGGTGCGACACGTTGAAGTTGAACTTCGCCAGCACCCAGATCGTCATCACCACCGCGCCGGTCATCAGCATGACCGCCTTGACGATCTGCACCCACGTGGTGCCCTTCATGCCGCCGACGGTCACGTAGAAGATCATCAACGCGCCGACCACCACGATGGTGAGGATCTTGGCCGTCTCGCCCTTGACGTTCAGCAGCAGGCTGACCAGGGCGCCGGCGCCGACCATCTGGGCCAGCAGGTAGAAGATCGACACGGTGATGGTGGAGATGCCGGCCGCGGTGCGCACCGGGCGCTGCCGCATCCGGAACGACAGCACGTCGCCCAGGGTGAAGCGGCCGGAGTTCCGCAGCAGTTCGGCCACCAGCAGCAGCGCGACCAGCCAGGCCACCAGGAAGCCGATCGAGTACAGGAAGCCGTCGTAGCCGTTCAGCGCGATCAGGCCGGCGATGCCGAGGAAGCTCGCCGCGGACATGTAGTCGCCGGACACCGCCAGCCCGTTCTGCAGCGCGGAGAACGACCGCCCGCCGGCGTAGTAGTCGGCCGCGGTCTTGTTGTGCCGGCTGGCCCACAGGGTGATGTACAGGGTGATGGCCACGAAGAGCAGGAACAGCGCAATCGAGATGTTACGGTGCGTGTTCGGGCCTGCGGCGAGGTAGAGGTGCTTCACCTGGCACCCCCGCTGTTGATGTGGGCGCGCAGCTTGTCGGCCAGCGGATCCAACCTGCGGTCGGCGTACTGGGAGTACCAGTACGCGATGGCGAACGTCGAGACGAACTGCAGCAGCCCGAACACGAACCCGACGTTGATGTTGCCCACCAGCCTGTGTGCCATGAAGCCGCGGGCGAACGCCGAGCACAGCACGTACAGCAGGTACCAGGCCAGGAAGGCCGCCGTCATCGGGAACACGAAGCTGCGTAGCCTGCGGCGCAGTTCGACGAAGTCGGGCTGGTCCTGGACCGCGACGAGCGAGGTCTGCTGCTCCCCGACCGGCGAACCGGCAGACGTGTCTGGCATAGACGTCACCTCTCCAGTGATCAAACTCGGTGAAGGCGACGTTAGGGAGGTCCCGGGAGGCGCGGAAGACGACAGTCGCTACGCGGCCGCGACCTGCGCCGAGCGGCGCCCCGACTGCGCCCAGTGACCGCCGTCAGTCCGGCAGGCGGCGAACGGGTTGGGCGACGGAGGTGAGGCCGGCACGCTCCGGAGCGTGCAGCCGGAGCATGATCCGGGAGACGTCCAGAGGCACCCGGTCGGCGGTCAGCCCGGACACCACGACCATGGTCAGGAACGAGGCCGGCACCGTCCAGGCGGCCGGTTGCGCGAGCAGCGCGGCCGGCCATCCGGTCAGGCCCGGGGTGATGAAGACCGTGACGAGCACGGCCGTGCCGGCCAGCCCGCCGCCGACCAGCAGGCCCGCGATGGCGCCCCGGGCGGTCAGCCCGCGCCACCAGATACCCAGCACCAGCAGCGGGCAGAAGGTGGACGCGGCCACCGCGAAGGCGAGCCCGACGACCTGCGACACGTCCAGGCTGCGCACCTGCAGGGCGAGCAGCAGGGGCACCATCCCGGCCAGCACGGCCGCCCGCCGGAAGTCCCGTACCGAGCCGCGGCCGAACACGTCGGTGGACAGCACCCCGGACACGCTCACCAGCAGCCCGCTGGAGGTGGACAGGAACGCCGCGAACGCCCCGGCGGCGACCAGCCCGGCCAGCAGTTGCCCCGGCAGGCCGGGCACCACGGCGCCGGGCAGCACGAGCACCACCGCATCGGTGTCCCCGGAGGTCAGCAACTGCGGCGCGTAGATCCGGCCCAGGGCGCCGTAGACGGTGGGGAACAGGTAGAACGCGCCGAGCAGGCAGAGCACCACCAGGGTGGTCTGCCGCGCCTGGTGGCCCGCGGGGTTGGTGTAGAAGCGGACCAGCACGTGCGGCAGGCCCATGGTGCCGAGGAAGGTCGCCAGGATCAGCGAGTAGGTGGAGAACAGCGGGTGCGGTGCGCCCGCGCCGACGCCGCCGAGCGGGCTGGCCCAGGATTCGGGCGCCGGGATCGGCGGGTGCCCGGCGGCCTGCCAGTGCAGCAGGATCACGAACGCGGGCACGCAGATCGCGGTCAGCTTCAGCCAGTACTGGAACGCCTGCACGAACGTGATCGCCCGCATCCCGCCGCTGGCGACGTTCGCGGTCACGACCACGCCGACCACCACCGCGCCGAGCCAGTCCGGCGCGCCGGTCACCGTGGACAGGGTGAGCCCTGCGCCCTGCATCTGCGGCACCATGTACAGCCAGCCGATGATCACCACGAAGCCGGTGGACAGCCGGCGCACCCGGATAGAGCTCAGCCGCAGCTCGGCGAAGTCGGGCAACGTGTACGCCCCGGACCGGCGCAGCGGCGCGGCCACGAACAACAGCAACGCCAGGTACCCGGTGGTGAACCCGACCGGGTACCACAGCACGTCCGCGCCGTACTTCATGATCAGCCCGGCCACGCCGAGGAACGACGCCGCCGACAGGTACTCGCCGCCGATCGCGGAGGCGTTCCACTGCGGGCTGACCATCCGGGAAGCCACGAAGAAGTCGCTGGTGGTACGGGACATCCGGTATCCGTACGCGCCCAGGCCGAGGGTGGCCACGGTGACACCGATGATCGCCGGCAACGCGTACGGGGAGGTCGTCACGAACGCTCGACCAGCTCGGTGAAGTCCTGCTCGTTTCGCTCGGCCAGCCGCACGTGCACCCAGGCGACCGCGATCACGAACGGGTACGCCAGCACACCGAGCAGCAGCCAGGGCAGCGTCAGGCCGAACAGCCGCACCTCCGCGATCCCGGGGGCGAGCGCGAACAGCAGCGGCAGCGAGCCGAAGAACGCGGCCACCACCAGGGACAGCCGCAGCGCCAGCCCGAGCTGCGCCCGGATCAGGCCGCGGACCAGCACGTCACCGACCTGCGTCTGCTCCTCGATCTCCTGCCGGGCCCGGACCACGGAGCGCGCCCTGTGCTCGCCGCTGAGTACGACTCGGACCCGCTTCGGCGGTTGGTGGGTCATGCCCGCGACGTTAGGGCCAGAAGGGCCGCAACGGACACCGGGTGATGACCAGTTCGCACGTCCGGCCTAACGCCGGCGTGTCACGGACGGGTGAGGCCGGTCTTGGCGGCACGGACCAGCCGGTCCTTCAGCTCCCGGGTGTGCCGCCGGCTGACCGGCAGCTCGCGTTCGCCCACCCGCACGACGTACCCCCCGGACGTCAGCCGCAGCTCGCTGATCAGTCGCAGCGCCACCAGGTACGAGCGGTGGATGCGGACGAACCCGGCGTCGGCCCACCGTTCCTCCAGCACCGCCAGCGGGACCCGGACCAGGTGCGAGCCCTCCGCGGTGTGCAGCCGCGCGTAGTCGCCCTGCGCCTCCACCCAGCGCACCGCCGACCGCGGCACCATCCGGGTCCGGCCGGCCAGCTCCACCGGGATCACCTCGTCGGCCGGCGGCGGCGGCTGCTGCGGCGGCCGGGGCGCCGCGGGCCGGGCCAGAGCGGCCGCCCGGGATGCCAGCACCCGGCGCAGCGTCTCGTCCAGCCGGTCCGGCCGCACCGGCTTGAGCACGTAGTCGACCGCACCGAGTTCGAACGCGTCCACCGCCCGGTCGTCGTGCGCGGTCACGAACACCACCGCCGGCGGGCTGGCGAACCGGCTCAGCACCCGGGCCAGCTCGAGCCCGTCCAGCCCCGGCATCCGGATGTCCAGGAACACCACGTCCACCTCGGTGTCCCGCAGTACCCGCAGCGCCTCGGTGGCATCCCCCGCGGTCAGGACGTTGGCCACCTGATCCGCTCTCCGCAGCAGGTAGGCCAGCTCGTCGAGGGCCGGTGGCTCGTCGTCCACCGCCAGTATCCGCAGCGTCATGACGGCGACCCCGCGGAGACCGCGGGCATGCGGAGGGTTCGCGCAGCGTGGCTCATGAGGCGCGGACCCCCGCCTGGAACTTCGGGATCCGCATGGTGACCTTGGTGCCGGCGCCGGGCGCCGTCTCCACCACCAGGCCGAAGTCGTCGCCGAACACCGAACGCAGCCGCACGTCCACGTTGCCGAGACCCACGTGCTCGCCGTCTTCGGTGCGCCGCCGCAGTTCCGCCGGATCCATGCCCACGCCGTCGTCCTCCACGCTGATGAGGCACTCGGTGCCCGCGTCCTGGGCCACGATCGTGATGGTGCCGATCCCCGTCTTGGCGGCCAGCCCGTGCCGGAGGGCGTTCTCGACCAGCGGCTGCAGGGCGAGGAACGGCACCGCGATCGGCAGCACCTCCGGGGCCACCTGCAGCCGGATCTCCAGCCGGTCGCCGAACCGGGCCCGCTCCAGGCTGAGGTACCGGTCGATGCTGTGCAGCTCCTCGGCCAGCGTGGTGAAGTCGCCGTGCGACTGGAAGCTGTACCGGGTGAACTCGGCGAACTCCAGGATCAGCTCGCGGGCGCGCTCCGGGTTGGTACGCACGAAGGACGCGATGGTGGTCAGCGCGTTGTAGATGAAGTGCGGGCTGATCTGCGCCCGCAGCGCCTTCACCTCGGCGCGCGCGAGCCGGGCCCGGGAGCTGTCCAGCTCGGCCAGCTCCAACTGCGTCGAGACCCAGCCGGCGATCTCCAGCGCGGCGCGCACCAGGCCGGCGGACGGCTGGTGGTCGCTGGCCGCGGCCAGCCCGCCGACGGCACGGTCGGCCACCAGCAGGGGTACCACCACGAGGCCGCGCACCGGGCACTCCGGGTCGCCGCAGTCCAGGTCGGCGGCGGGCAGCACCACCGGGCGGCCGGCATCCATCGCGCGGCGGGCGGCGACCAGCCCGTCCTCGGCGTGCACCTCGCCGGTGCCCTCCCAGGCCAGCAACTGCCGGCCGTCGTACAGCGCCAGCACCGGCGTCCCGAGCAGCTTGCGCAGGTGCTTGACCGCGGGGCCGGCCGACTGCTCGGTCAGCCCGAGCCGGAGCGCCGGCGCCGCGGCGTTCGCCTCGTGCAGCGTCTCGAACGTGACCCGCTCGGCGGGGGTGGAGAACCCGCGGCGCAACCGCTGCCGGTGCACGACCCACCATGTCAACGCCAGTCCAGCCAGCAGCGCGACGACAACGGCGGCGGTACGCATCTCCCGATCGTCTGTGCTGAAGCGCGGGGTGGCAAGGTTTGCCACGCTCGCTCAGCGAAGCAGTTTGGACATGCGGCGGTCGGCCAGCGGCTTGCCACCGGTCTGGCAGGTCGGGCAGTACTGCAGGGACTTGTCGGCGAACGACACCTCGCGCACGGTGTCGCCGCAGACCGGGCAGGGCAGGCCGGTACGCGCGTGCACCCGCAGGCCGGACCGCTTCTCCGCCTTGAGGGTGGCCGCCCGCTGGCCGATCGAGCGGGCCACCGCGTCGGTGAGCACCTGCCGCATCGCCGCATAAAGCACCTCGACCGCGCCGGCCTCCAGTCGGGCCGCGATGGCGAACGGGGACAGCCGCGCGGTGTGCAGGATCTCGTCGGAGTAGGCGTTGCCGATCCCGGCCAGCACCTCCTGGTCGGTCAGCACGCCCTTGATCTGCGCCCGCTGGTCGGCCAGCAGGGCGGCGAAGGTCGACAGGTCCACCTCGAGTGCGTCCGGCCCGAGCCTGGCCACCCCGGGCACCTCGGCCGGGTCGCGCACCGCGTACACCGACAGGCCCTTCTTGGTGCCCTGCTCGGTGAGGTCGAAGCCGGCGCCGTCGTCGAGGTGCACCCGCACCGCGATCGGCCCCCTGCCGGGCTTCGGCGGCGCCTCAGGCAGCGCCTCCCGCCAGTGCAGCCAGCCGGCGCGGGCGAGGTGGACGACCAGGTGCGGCCCGTCGCAGTCGATGTCGAGGAACTTGCCGTGCCGGCCGGCCCCCGTGACGGTCAGGCCGGCCAGCGCGGTGACCGGTGGATCGAACGTCTTCAGCGCGCTGATCGCCACCACGTCCACCCTGGCGATGGCGTGACCGGCGGCGCGCTCGCGGAGGAACGCCGCGAGCGCCTCCACCTCCGGCAGCTCAGGCACATCCGCCAGTCTGACACGGCGGTGCGACGGTCAGCGGCCGATTCCGTTCATCCACGCCTCCAGGCTCGGCGCGTTGCGCGCCTCTTCGATCCACTGCTCGCGGCGCTGCAGGTCTTTGAGCACGCGCCGCTCGCGCGCGTCGCGGATGTAGCGCAGCACCTTCGTCAAGACATTCATGGCATTTCGCTCCCCGATGTTCAGCGACTGATACCGGAAATGGGCGGTGGGACGCGATGGTCGCCGGTATGGGGGTACGTCGACCCTGTCGTTCGCGTTGCGACTGTGTTGTTCGGGGCAAGGAGGGGATTGGTGGGCTCGAGTGCCGGGGGCCTAGCGCTCACTCCGTACCAGGTTTACCAGTTCCTCAGTGCGGCGTTCGTCCCTGACGTCGTAGCAGGCGAGCAGCGCCCGGAGGTCGGTGGTCGATATTCCGACCACGCCCGCCTCGATACGGAGCATCTTCGACGCGGACCAGTCCATTGCGGTGGCCACTTGTTTCTGGGTCAGTCCGGCCCGCCTCCTTGCCTCGCGCAACTCCGCTCGCAACCGTTGGCGTCGCGTCGCGACGCGCTGGTCTGCGGTCATGCCTGGATCCTTTCTCAGGGGAGACCCGGCTCCGGCTTCCCTCTTTGTTCGGGTGGTGGGATGCCCTACTGGTCGGGCTCCCACCTTTTTGGTCTCCGCTACCTCATGAACAGGCGCGGTACGATGTCGCGCACCGGCCGGACGGGAATCACCGCGGCAGCGGCTACTGGCATCATGACGATGACGCAAAATCTGATGACGCAAAATCTGATGACGCAAAATCCGATGACACAGAACCGCAGCGTCATTCGGCCAGCTTCCCATTGCTGCCTGGACCGCTGTTCTGCTCTCAACATCCACTCGAGCTCACCTCCCTCCGCCCACTAGAGGTGTCCGCCGACACTGCGATAGAGTTGCGGACGCAACACTTTCGCGGCCTGTCGGTGGCTCTCCCCGTCCACCATGGACTCTACTACCCCGTGCAACGGGCTTTTGGCACCGCGCGCCCTGCGAGCAGCCAGAACGGATCGCGCTAGAACGGCAATCCCCGATCTGGAATGCCTCATCGCGGAACGAGGCGAAGCGGACCTCCGCAACGTGCCGCAGCGCCGCCCGCCTCGTCGACGGCAGCGAGTCGGCAGCTCAATATCTGGCGCGCTGCCACTTGGCAGACCGCCTGCTCCGGCGCAAAATACGGGTGGGTTCCGCCGTTCATGTTCATGTGCGGCGCCGGCCGCCGGGGTTCCGGTCTCCTGCGTCCCCGGGACTCGCCAGAGTCTCGGGGCGCTTTGTGCCTGCTTGCCCTGCCGAGGGCCGAGTGGTCCCGTTTGTGCCGCCGGCCACGCAGCCACCCGGCGCCGTGCATGGTGCCCATCCGCCACCGTGCGCCGCGCCATGCCCGACGCCGTGCCGTGGCGTTCTGCCAGCCACCCCTCCGGTTGCAGGCGGAAGGGCACGGCTGCCGTGAACACAGGCACATTGACGCCACACCTTCGCCACCTGTCGTCCCAGAGATCGGCCACCTGCGCCGCTGCAGCCTGCCAACTGGCGGCGACGGCGGGTCGTCCGGGCTGGTATCCCGCCTGTCCACGCCGCCCGGCGCCCCGCCGATGCCACGGGGGCGGCGCCGCGTCCCTCGGCCGCGGTCCGGACCGACCCTCCGGCGACCGACCGTGCCGGGCCGGCGTCGTCTTCATCCGGTTGGTAGCCCATTGATGTACTACGTGCTGCGCCGACACGCGCGGCATATTTTGAAAGGAGTTGGCGACGGGTTTTCGTCGGGTTAGGTGAAGTTCGGCAGTCAGTATTCAGTATGCGTCGCTCATATTCTGGGCCTGACAACAGCGTTCACGGTGTTGTGGAGGCGACTCAGTCAGGGCCGGGGCCGCCGCCGCCGCCACTGAGCACGCTACGTGAAGCTAGGGACACTCCGAGTCGCTCCCCGGCCGCGCGCCCAGGCCGCCCGTCGCCCCGTCAGGCCGCGGGGTTCGGGCTATTGGAGCGACGCCGCGACGAACAAGTCGCGACCGGACCCTCGATCACGAGAGAAGTTCACGGCACGGATTACGCTTGGCGCGCAGCTCCGGATCTGCAGGTAGGATGCTCAAGGACAGGTGCGCTCCTCCGGGTCCCCCCTGACTCGGCGTTTCGACACCCTCCGTTGAGACGATTGGCGGACCGGGTAGCAGCAGATTGCCAGGTGGCAACGTGCCCCTCAATTCGCCCAGTTGACACAAGCCGGTATCATGCCCGGATAGCCTCGGCGCTGCCCCCCGGAGGCCCGCCCGTGCGTACCCCGCGCGAGACCCTCATCCACCGCCGGCTTCGGTCATGCAGGTCACACCTCCCTGCGGCCGGGGGAGGTCGTAAGCTGTATCGGTATGGGAAAGAGAGAGATGATGAGCGACCTGCCACCAGGCGAGTCCGCCTGGAGGAAGAGCACCGCCAGCGTGTCCGGTAACTGTGTGGAAGTTGCCGCCCATGGCAACCTCGTGTATGTACGTGATTCAAAGGCACCGGAAGGCCCGGCGCTAGCCTTCACCACCAGTGAATGGACTGCGTTCCTCCGAGGCGTGCACGACGGAGAATTCAGTCTCAGGGCGCTGGAATCCCCAGTTCGACTGTCCTAGTTCGACAGTCCTAGTTCGACGGATCTACCTCAAGCACTGGCAAGCTTCTCGTCGTCGGCCTGGAGAGGGCGGACCGGCTCCCTCTCCAGACTAGCTATGACGTCATCGACGAAACGGGGAAACTCCTCCCGTGGGGCGAGCTGTTCGAGCTGCCAGAAGACTCCCAGGTAGTTCACTGGGTAGATCTTGTCCTTCTCCTCCGGCGAGTTCTCCCGGATGATGAACTCGCCGAAGGGGTTCTCCAGGTACAGCACGTCCTCGTCTTCGGGATCCGGGAACTCGAAGAGCACGTACGGCACCCGCAACGCGGGATACACACCCAGCGAGAACGGCACCACCCGGAGGGTCACGTTCGGGTAGTCGGCCGCCTCCCGCAGCTTGCGGAGCTGGCGCCGTGCCACATTGGTGCCGCCCACGGTCCGCCGGATGACCGCCTCGTCCAGGATGAAGTGGAGGCTCGGTCCGGGCTCACGCCCGAGAATCTCCTGGCGCTGCATGCGAAGGTCTACGAGCGCGTCGACCCGCTCCGGGTTGTGCGGCTCGGCCGCCTCGATGACCGTCCGGGCGTACTCCTCGGTCTGCAGAAGTCCGGGGACGATCAGTGGCTCGAAGCTGCGAATGACCGAGGCCGACGACTCGTATCCCAGGAAGCTGATGTACTCCGGCGACGCGACGTCCCGGTAGATGTTCCAACGGGGCACCTCCCGGGCGGCCCGGGCCAGCTCGACGAGCTCGGCGATCCGGGCCGGATCGACCTCGTAGAGGCCGAGCAGCGCGCGCAGGTCGTTGGTACTGATGTTGACCGCGCCGGTCTCAATGCGAATCAGCTTCGACTGCGACCAGTCCATGGCGGCCGCGACGTCACGCTGTGTCTTTCCGGCGGCCTCCCGGGCCTTCCGCAACTCGTTCCTGAGCCGACGGCGGTGGACGGTCGGATCCGGGCCTGCTGCTCCATCAGCCATCTGGTCTCCTCCTGCGGGCCGCAGCCTCGACTCACTGACGAACCAGCACATGGCTAGGTGGCGCTCAGCGATGGTGCAAGAAGCTTAGTCCAAGAACTATGCGTCACGACATCGCGTTGTCAGATTCGCCCGGCCTGATGTACCCCGCGGGCGGCCGGGGGGTAACCCACTCGTCCAAGCGGCCTCGTGGCCGTAACGTCCGGGCGGAGGTCGTCCGTCAGGAGGTCCCATGCAGTCGGTTTCGGTCGGGGGTCTGCCGGTGTCGCGGCTGTGCCTGGGCACGATGTACTTCGGCAGCACCGTGGCCCGGGAGACGTCGTACGCGCTGCTCGACGGGTACGCCGAGGCGGGCGGCAACTTCCTGGACACCGCGAACAACTACGCGTACTGGGTGGACGGCGGCAGCGGCGACGAGAGCGAGACCCTGGTCGGCCGTTGGCTGGCCAACAGGTCGGCGCGCGACCACTTGGTGCTGGCGACCAAGGTGGGCGCCCGGCCGCGGCCGGGCGGCACGTCGCTGGAGGATGCCCAGGGGCTGTCGGCCAGGGCCGTCGCCGAGCAGGTGGAGGGCAGCCTGCGCCGACTCGGCACCGACCGCATCGACCTGCTCTACACCCACATCCACGATCCGCACACTCCGGTGGAGGAGACGCTGCGTGCGCTGACGGACCTGGTCCAGGCCGGCAAGGTGCGCGAGATCGCGGCCAGCAACCTGACCCGCGACCAGTTGGCCGAGGCGGTGGACACCAGCGGCAAGCACGGGCTGGCCACCTACCGCGCCCTGCAGCAGCGGTACTCCTACCTGGCGCCGCGCCCCACCGCGGACTTCGCCCCGCAGGTCCTGCTCGACGACGCGCTCCGGGTGTACTGCGCCGACCACCAGATCCTGCCGCTGGCGTACTCCGCGCTGCTGGGCGGCGCCTACACCCGCCCCGACCGGCCGCTGCCCGGCGAGTACCAGACCGACCGGGCGCCGCACCAGGTCGCCACGCTGCGCGCGGTGGGCGAGGACCTGGGCACCTCACCGAACACGGTGCTCTACGCCTGGCTGCTCGCCGCCGGCATCGTGCCGGTGGTGGGCGTCTCCCGCCCCGGGCAGCTCGCCGAGGCGCTGGCCGCGGACGCGCTCACCCTGCCGTCGTACTCCCTCGCCCTGCTGGAGACGGCGCGCGCGAGCTGAGGCGTTCACCCCTCAGCCGGACCGCTGGCCGGGTGGCGAGCCGGGACGTTGGCGGCGCTGGGTGACCACCACGCGGGTGCCGCGGGACGGGACGAGCGTGATGTTGCGCGGCCGGGTACCCTCCGGGCGGCGCCGTGCCGGCCGCAGGTCCACCCGGCTGAGCACCACCTGCAGCATGGTGGTGGCCTCCAGCATGGACAGGCCGGCCCCCAGGCACCGCCGGATGCCGCCGCCGAACGGGATCCAGGTCGCCGGCGGCGGCTGCCCGGAGAGGAAGTGTTCTGGCTGGAAGTCGTCCGGCGCGGCGTACACGTCCGGGTTGCGCTGCACCAGGCCGATCGCGGGGAACACCACGATCCCCTTCGGCAGCCGGTAGCCCCCGACCTCGACCGGGGCGGCCAGCCGCCTGGCCACCTCGTAGATCACCGGTCGCAGCCGCAGCGTCTCCTTGACCACCGCCGTCAGGTACGCCTCGTCGCCCTCGTCAGCCGCCCGCTGCGCCCGGCGGAGCTGCTCCGGCCGGTGCGCCAGCTCGTGGAACGCCCAGGCGAGCGTGGTCGCCGTGGTCTCGTGGCCGGCCAGCAGCAGGGTGACCAGGTGGTCCCGCACCTCCTCCTCGCCGATCGGCTCGGCGGCGGCGAGCAGCCGGGACAGCACGTCGGTCCGGTCGGCCAGATCGGTGGCGGCGCGCCGCCGGGCGATCTCCGCGTAGATCACCTCGTCGGTGGCGGCCAGCGTCTCCTGGTACCGCCGCCACGGGCCGTACCCCTTCAGCCGCGGGTGGAGCCAGGCCAACATGATCAGCGGACCGATCGCGACCACCCGGCGCAACAGCGGACGCAGCTCGGCCAGCCCCGCCTCGTCGCTGACCCCGAAGACGATCCGCAGGATCACCTCCATGGACAGTGCGTTCATCCGCGGGTGCAGCGCGAGCGGCGTGCCGGTCGGCCAGGTGGCCACCTCGGCCTCGGCCAGCCCGGCGATCAGCCCGGCGTACCCGCGCATCGCCTCGCCGTGGAACGCCGGCATGACCCGGCGGCGGGCGGCCAGGTGCGCGTCCTCGTCCAGCAGCAGCACCGAGTGCCCGCCCATCACCGGGCCCAGGATCGCGTTTCCCTCACCGGCGTGGAACGTGGTGGCCGGCCCTGCGAACACCGCCCGGATGTCCTCCGGCCTGGCCAGCACGACCGCGGTGCCGGCGGTGGCGACCCGGATGGTGAAGATATCGCCGTAGCGGCGCTGCCAGCGCGGCAGTGCCCGGTGCCGCCAGCCGAAGAACAGCGCACTCTGCACCGAGGTGGGCAGCCGGGAGGCCGGGGGCAGGATCGCCTCGGCGCGGTCCGGTACGAGATCGACCATCGGCGCCTCCGTCACGTCACCCTACGACGCTTTATACGCCGGCTCCCTGACCGCGGGCTCCGTGACGGGTACGCCGGCTTCCTGATCCGATACGCCGGCTCCGTGATCCGATATGCCGGCTCCCTGACCGCGATCAGTGCACCGCGACCGGCAGGTGCTGGTAGCCGCGCAGGATCATGCGGTCCCGGCGCACCGGTTCGCCGGCCAGCCGCAGCCCGGTCAGCCGGCGCAGCAGCATCGGAAACGCCACCTGCGCCTCCTGCCTGGCCAGCGCGGAGCCGAGGCAGAAGTGCGGGCCGCCGCCGAACGACAGCGGCTGGTTGTCCGGGCGGTCCGGGTGGAACACGTCCGGGTCAACAAACCGCCGCGGGTCGCGGTTGGCGGAGGCCAGCAGGATCAGCACCTCCGACCGGGCCGGCACGGTCACTCCGCCGAGCTCCAGGTCGTCCGGGTTCCACCGCGAGGTGAGCTGCACCGGCGACTCGTACCGCAGCACCTCCTCGACGTACGCCGCCGCCAGGCCCGGGTCGTCCCGCAGCCGGGCGGCGTGCTCCGGGCGGTCCAGCAGCAGCCGCAGGCCGTTGCCGAGCAGGTTGGTGGTGGTCTCGAAGCCGGCGAACAGCAGCAGGACCAGGTTCGCCAGCAACTCCTCGGCGCCGAGCGCAGCCGGGTCCTCATCGTGCACCCGGAGCAGGTCGCTGACCAGGTCCGCGGCCGGCTCGGCGCGCTTGGCAGCGACCAGGCGGGCGAAGTACGCCTGCAGCCGCACCGTCGCGGCGTTGGCCGCCACCAGTTGCTCCCCGGTCGCCGCCAGCTCGAACGCCATCGAGAAGTCGGCCGCGTCCTGGCGGAAGCCGGGCCAGTCCGCCTCCGGTACGCCGAGCAGCGCCCCGATGACGGTGACCGGCAACGGGTACGCGAACTCGGCCATGAAGTCGACCGGCTCACCGCCGGCGGCCAGCTTCGCGAGGTGGTCGGTCAGGTCCCCGGCCAGCCGCTCGACGGAGTCCCGCAGGTCGGCCACCCGGCGCGGCGTGAACACCCGGCTGACCAGCCGCCGTACCCGCTCGTGCCGCGGCGAGTTGGCGAACAGCATCGAGGCTTCCAGCGCGACCTGGGCCTCGTTGGTCCGCCAGTCCGGCGCGACCTGGTCCAGCCACTCGCCGTCCTCGGCGCGCAGCCTCGGGTCGCGCAGCGCCCGCGCGCACTCGGCGTACCCGCTGACCACCGCCCACCCGTCGGAGGCCAGCACCGGAGCGTCGCGCAACCGCGCGTAGTACGGGTACGGCTCGGCCCTGCCGGCCGGGGTGAGCAGCGCGCCGGCCGCCCTGGTCAGCTCCATTCCCACATCGTGTCCCGGATGGCGGCCCCGAAGCCACGGCATTTCGGGCACCCTTGCGCCCGGTCAGACCGGGACGAAGACCCAGTCCGGCGAGCGGCCGGTCCGGTACGGGGCGGCCAGCCGCTTGGCCACCACCCCGGCCAACCCCTGCTCGCGGGCCGCCGCCCGCACCGCCGCCGCCTCGGAGCGGGGGAACGACGGCGCGGTCTGCCAGGCGGAGCCGTTCAGTCCCAGGTCCTCCAGCAGGGCGCGGCGCTCCGCGTACGGGCTGTCCGTGGTCGGCCGGCCGTCCAGGTGCAGCACGTCATACAGCACGTAGATCACCGGCTCGTCCCGGCGCAGCCGCCGGATCACGCTCTCCGAGTCCGCCTCCAGCCGCCGGGCCAGCCGTGCCGGGTCCGGCCGCCGGTCCCGGCCGAGCGCGATCAGCTCACCGTCGACGACGGCCGGCCGCGACCCCAGCTCCGGCCCGAGCGCGCGCACCTCGGGGAACCGCCGGCCCACGTCGTGCTCGTCCACTGTGGACAGTCGCAGGATGCCGCCATCCACGTGGCCGAGGGCGCGCAGCCCGCCCCAGCCGAACTCCACCGCCCACCCGTCCCCGGACGGCAGCCGGGTGCGCCGTACCGGGTACATCGGATCGACCCGGTCCGGCAGCGGCTGCCAGTCCGGGTCCTGCGGCGGGTCCATCCGGTGCACCATCCAGTCCCGGTCCCGGGTCTGGAAGAGCACGTACCGCCCGGAGATCCGCGATCCGTGCAGCACCACCATGACCTCGCGGTCGGTCCACTTCTCCGTCTCGTACCGCCCGCGGTCCCAGATCAGCACCCGCCCGCCGCCGTACTCTCCGGCCGGTATCTCCCCCTCGAACGCGGCGTAGTCCATCGGGTGGTCCTCGGTGTGCACCGCCAGATGGTTGGTCTTCGGGTCGAGCGGCAACCCGCGCGGCACCGCCCACGACACCAGCACCCCGCCGCGCTCCAGCCGGAAGTCCCAATGCAGCCGTCGCGCGTGGTGCTCCTGGATCACGAAGGTGTCGTCGTTGCCCCGCGGCAGCGGCCCGGCCGGCGGCACCGGCTCGGGCGTGCGTTCGGCCCGGCGCTTCCCGCGGTACGTCGACAGCTCCGGCACGGCTCGTTCCTACCCGAAATCCCCGCGTTCCGGCACCACGCGTCGATCGCCGGCTGACGAGGTCCGGGAGTTCGTGCCGCCCCTACGAACCGGTGTCCGCCGGCCTCGGCCGTAGCTCTGGCTGATCACCCTGCCCCCTTGATCGTCGCTGCCATACCTCGGTGCTAGCCGCGACAACTGCGCGACGATCACCGAGAGTACGGCCGCGCCGGGGGCGGAGTGCGGCGCGGCGGGCGAGCTAGTCGCGGCCGCGCAGGAGCGAGACCCGGAACGGGCGGAGCTCGCCGCGGGCGTACCCGCTGGTGATGGTCGGATCGGCCTCCATGAACTTCCGTGCCGCGGCCTCGTCCGGAGCCTCGAAGATCGCGATGCCGGTGTTGACCGGGCCGAGGGTCGGGCCGACCAGGATGATCGTGCCCTCGGCGTACAGCCGCTGCAGCCGGGCGAAGTGATCTCCCCAGACGGCCTGCTCGGCGTCGGTCATCGTCTCCGCGAAGTTCTCCCGCGGCGGATGTAGGAAGTAGATCCATTCGGCCACCCGCGGAGCATGCGCGCCGGGTCTGCCGCCGTCAACGCCGGGAAACCCGGTTGCCGGCGCTGCGGCCACCTGTGCAGGGTGACGGCCGTGCTGATCAGACGGGAGAGCGCTGCCGACGTGCCGGCGGTGCGGCAGGTGATCGCCGCGGCGTTCGCCCAGGGCGACTCGGGCGGGGAGCCCGCGGTGGTGACGCTGCTGGACGAGCTGCGCGAGGACAAGGCGTGGCTGCCCGAGTTCTCCCTGGTCGCGGAGGGGCCGGACGGCGACGTCGTCGGCCATGTGCTGTGCACCCGCGGGCACGTCGACGCGGCGCCCGTGCTCGCCCTGGGCCCGATCGGCGTGCGACCGGACCGGCAGCGCGGCGGCGTCGGCTCGGCCCTGGTGCACGCGGTCCTCGGCGCGGCCGACGCGCGGGACGAGCCGATGGTGGTGCTGCTCGGCGACCCGCGCTACTACTCGCGGTTCGGCTTCCGGCTGGCCGGCGAGTACGGCGTCACACCGCCCGTGCCCGGGTGGCTGCCGCACTTCCAGGTCCGCACCCTGACCGCGTACTCCCCGGCGCTGTACGGGGCGTTCGCGTACCCGGAGCCGTTCGACCGGGTATGAACCGGATCAGGCGTGCAGCCCGCCGGCGGCCAGGTGGACGAACATGCTCAACACCTCCTCCGCCGAGTCGAGCGGGTCCACCGTGCCGCCGACCGGCTTGACCGCCCGCCGCACCACGCCCACGTCCGGGCGGTTACCGAAGGCGACCACCACCAGCTCGACCGGCCGGTCCGGGTCGGCGGCCGCGGCCAGCCGGGTGGCGAGCTGATCGGCGGTGATCGATCCCGGGTCGTCCTCGTTCCGGCCGTCGGTGAAGACCATCACCCGGTTCGGCTGACCGGCCTTGTAGGTGGCGGTCGCCTCCTTGTACGCGGCCAGGATGGTGTCGTACAGGGCGGTGCCGGTGGGCAGCGCGGCCAGCTTGGCCACCGCGTTGCGCAGCCTGGCGCCGCTGGCCACCGAGACTCGCGTGGTGGGCAGCAGCGTGCGGTAGTCCCGCTGCGGGACGAGCAGGGAGCCGAACTCCCACAGCGTCAGCGACGCGTCCGGCGGCAGCAGGTTCCCGACCGCCAGGCAGCCCTGCTGCACGTACGAGATCAGCGGCGTGCGGGTACCCGGCGCCGGATCACCCATCGACCCGGAGACGTCGACGGCGATGAGCAGCTTGGTGCGGCGATCGGCTGGGTACCAGGTCGCGAACACGTGGAACACCTTGTGCGGGCCCAGCACGTCGTACGGCGGCGCGGTACCGGCCGGCAGCCGGTCCGCGTCGTTATCCTCTGTGTAGCCCTCACCCGAGGACGGCTGGCCCGAGGACCCCTTACCGGCTGACCTCTCACCCGTGGATGCCTTGCCGGCCGGGGTGCGCAGCCCGGCGGCGGTCAGCGCGGTGATCCCGCGCGGTCCGGTCAGCGCGGTCAGCAGCCGGCCCAGCGCCACCTTGCGCACCGGGTCGAGGACCGCCGCCGCGAGCGGCAGCCAGGTGTAGCGCAGCAGCGCGGTGTGGTCGGTCGGCGCGAGCACGGCCTCCTCGCCGCTCGGGCGCCGGCCGCCGGCGAGCAGCGCGTGCTCGGGCACCAGCGCGACCTCGCCGGCCTTCTCCGGGCGCACCGGCCGCACGCCCGACACCGTCCGGGTCTTGGTGAAGACGGTGGCCAGCGCGCGGGCCGAGGCGTCCATGCCCTGCTTCTGCCAGACCGCCTCGCCGACCGCGCCGACAGCCACCAGCCCGTCGCCGGACCCGGCCGGGTCGGCCACCGCCAGCCGTACCCCGGAGTCCGAGGTGAGCAGCCGCTCCAGCGCCAGCCAGGACCCGCCGCCGCCGGTGATCCGCCGGGCTGTCGCGCGGTCGGCGACCAGGTAGATGGGGCTGGTGGCCAGCACCGTCCCGGAGCCGGCCAAGCCGGTCTCCGCGATCGCCGCCGGGTTCGCCACGCCGGCCCAGGACCGGTCGTCGGCGATCCACACGTCGGCGTCCACCTCGCCGATCCGCTCCGCCGCCAGGCGCCCGTCCAGGGTGCCCACGTCCACCCGTACGCAGTCCGGACCGCCATCGCCGAGCTCCGGCGCCACCCGCTCGACGACCCGGGCGAAGGAGGTGGAGGTCACCACCCGCAGCGCCGTGCCGCAGCCGGCCGAGGACGTCGGCGCGGTGTCGTTCCGGTTGGCGGCGACCCTGACGACCAGGGTGGAGGCCGCCACCGCCACCAGCGCGATGACCGCCCAACGGGCCGCCTGCAGCCGGCCGCCGGTCCGGCGTGGCAAGCCGCCACCCGCGGACCCGGGCGGTGAGTCGTGTCGGCCCATGATGTCCCCCTGGCCGGGTCCCCACCGGCCGGACAGGAGTATGCCACCGGGCTTCAGCCTAAATGGGGCCAAATGAGGAATATTGGCTACCCGTAGTTGATCAGCTACCGGGTGTGCCGGGACAAACCGCTCACCGGGCGAACTCGTACCGCACG
>WNFU01000155.1_pt1 | contig 84693 bp, 73 predicted proteins | sample 5400121 | NCBI WGS metagenome assembly WNFU01 (sample SAMN13153360, study PRJNA577476) | soil metagenome | isolation source: 100 cm soil or saprolite under grassland replicate 1 | place: USA:California | collected 2016-06-15
GCCTGGGCGGCAAAGTCCGGCGACGGCGGGAACGTCCGGTTCTCGGCGAGGAGCGCCTCGATCTCGGGGTTCGACGTGGACGGCTCGACGCTCACGGGACGACCTCCTGGTTGCAACGTGGGCATTCTACGCGGGCGCGGCGGCAGGCGGCCGGTGCCACCCTGCCTATTTCGGTTGCTCCTCCTCGACCGGCTCCTCGGCCGATAGGCCGTCGGCGCCCGCACCGCGGCCGTCCGGAACGGTGGCCGCGAGTCCGCCCTCCTCCGGGCTGAGGACCACGCGCTGCGGCCGGGGGATCTCGATCCCGTTGGCGTGGAAGGCGGCGAGCAGGCGCTTGCGGAGCTCGCCCGCCGCGTTCCATCGGTCCTCCGCGCGGACCGTGCCGAGGATCTTGAGGATCACGCCGTATTCGCCGAGCGACTCCACGCGCTCGACGCGTGGCGCCTCGAGGAAGGCCTGGCTCCAGGCGCCCTCGCCCTCCAGGTGCCGGCCGACTTCATCCACCACCTGGCTCGCGCGGTCGATGTCGGTCCCGTAGGCAACCGTGACGTCCAGGTTGATTCGCGCCCGTGGACCGTCCCGTCCAGATCGCGCAGCGTGGTCCGCCGGAGGCTGAGGTCCTCGACCGTCCCGCTGACCCCCGCGATGCGGACGACGTCGCCCTTGCTGTAATGGTTCTCGATGAGGATGAGGGCCCCGTTCAGGTAGTCCTTGACGAGGCTCTGGGCGCCGAAGCCGAGGGCGACGCCGGCGATCCCCAGCCCGGCGATGGCCGGACCGATGTCCAGACCCGCGGCCGTCTGGAGGACCCACAGCCCGACGATCGCCACGATGAAGAACTGGATCACGCTGGTGGCCAGCAGCTCGATCGTGGCGATCCGCTTCGTCATCTCCACGGCAGTCAGCTGGCCGGCCGTGCCTTCGGCCGCCTCGCGATCCATGAGCGCCTTGACGATCCCTCGGACGAACAGCCGGGAGACCCGGAGCGCGATGAGACCGACCACGAGCGCCACCACGATCGGACCGATGTGCCGGTCGTAGAACGCGTGGAGATCCGTGAACGGCGGCTGGAAGAGGTTGGGCATGACCCTTAGTGTGCCCGAGTCCAACCCGCCCCGGTAGTCGAGTCGGGCCGCACCACGGGTGACCCTGCCGTCGTGCGCATCCGCCTAGGACGACCCCTCGAGGAGCAGGCGAGCCGCGGCTCGGCGGAGCTTGCCGTTGGCCGTCCTGGGAATGGCGTCGACCCGCCGGAAGGCGACCGGCACCTTGAACGCCGCCAGGCGTGACCGACAGTGAGCGATCAGCGCCGCGTCGGTCGGGCTGGCATCGGGATGGTCGGCGCGATGATCGGCGAGAACGACGAGGGCCACCGGCACGGCCCCCCAGCGTGGATCCGGCCGACCCACGACCGCGGCGTCCACGACCGCGGGATGCTCGCGCAGCACGGCCTCGACCTCGGCCGGATAGACGTTCTCGCCGCCGGAGACGATCAGGTCGTCGCGCCGATCGGCAACGGTGAGAAACCCGTCGGCATCGAGCGAGCCCAGGTCGCCGGTCCGCAGCCAGCCGCCGGCGAGCACCGTCGCGATCGCCTCCGGCTGGCCGTCGTAGCCGGCGAAGACCATGCCGCCACGGACCTCGATCTCGCCGATCTCGCCGGCCCCGGCGGTCGATGACTGGCCGGCCCCGCCACCCTCGCCTATCGCGATCCGCATCTCGACGCCCGGCAGCGGGCGGCCCGCCGAACCGGGCAGTCGGTCCGCGTCGGCAGGCTGCAGCGCGGTCACGCCCGAGGCCGTTTCCGTCGCGCCGTAGGTCGGCATCACCGGCAGGCCCAGCCGGCGCGCGGCGCGGATCCAGTCGGGTGGCGTTCGCTCGGCGCCGACGAGGACAGCCCGCAGCGTGGGCGGCGCGGGACGGCCATCGCGCGCATCGACCAATCGGCGGAGCGTCGAGCCGACGATCGAGCAGTGGCTGATCCCATCCTCATCGAATGCCCGCCAGATCGCGGCCGGCTCGAAGCCCGACGCGAGATGGAGCGGGACACCCCACAGGCTCGACCGGAGCACCATCGCCAGGCCGGCGACGTGGTGGAATGGCAGGCAGGCCAGCCAGCGATCGGTCGGCGCAGGGCGAAGGACCCCGGCCCACGCTCTGGCGCTGGCGAGATGATTGCCCTGGGTGAGGATGGCGCCCTTCTGCTGGCCGGTCGTGCCCGAGGTGAAGACGATCGTGGCCGGCGCTGCCGGATCGACGTCGTCTCGGAGGACGGCGACCCGACGGGAGACCGCGCGCTCGGCGTCGACTTGGCTTTCGAGCAGCCACTCCAGCGCCATCGCTCGCGGATGGACTCCGGTGGCGCCTGACATCGCGGAGACTTCCGCGGCCACCGCGCCGTGGCCCTCGTCATGGATGAGGACGGCGGGCCGAGCCTGGGCCACGAGCCGGCCGAGCTCACGCGGCGCGGCGCGGCGGTTCAGGGGAACCAGGATGGCACCGATCCGGCGGGCGGCATGGATCGCGGCGACCGCCCCCGGCCCGTCGTCGGCGAGGACGGCGACCCGGGATGCCTCCCCGACGCCCGCCTCGGCCAACGTCATGGCCATCCGCCCGGAGATGGCCTCCAGGTCCCGCCAGGTCCAGTGGACGCCGCGGCCGACGACCGCATCCTCGCCCGGCCGGCTCGCGGCATTGGCAGCGAGGGGCTCGCGGACCGTCATCCGACCAGGTGTGCGCGGACAGCCTCGGGGTCGAGCTGGACGCCGAGGCCGGGCCCGCCGGACAGGGCGAGCTTGCCGGCGTCGGCGACGGGGCCGTCGACGAGCAAGTCGGAGGCGAGCAGCCCGGAGGTCGCCAGGCCGTGGGCGGCCTCGCCGTCGGGCACCGTCGCCGCGACCTGCAGGGCGGCGGACACCCCGATGCCGCTCTCGAACAGCGTCGAGATCGTTACGCCGACGCCGAGATCCGTCGCGAGCTCCACGATCCGCCTGGCCTGTCGCGGCCCGCCGACCCGCGAGGGCTTGATGACGAGCACGTCGACCGCGCCCGCCAGGATCAGCTCGGCGGCCGCGGCCGGATCCGTCACGGACTCGTCGGCGGCGATCGGTACGTCCACGGCGCGCCGCACCCGGGCCATCGCGGCCGGCCCGAGGCTGGGCGGGATCGGCTGCTCCACGTACTCCAGGTCGAACGGGACCAGCTCCTCGATCACCTGGACGGCGTGTCGCTCCGGCCATGTGCCGTTGGCGTCCAGACGGAGCCGGATGCCCGGCCCCACGGCCGATCGGATCGCGGCGACCCGCTCGACCGTGTCGCCGCCCACCTTGAGCTTGAGGCAGCGGAATCCCGCCTCCACGAGGGCGATCGCGGTACGGGCCGCCTCCTCCGGAGCATCGGCTCCAACCAGCCCGTTGACCCAGACCTGGTCGCGGGCTCGGCCGGCAAGCCTGTGTCGGAGGGGCATACCGGCGGCCCGGGCGGCCAGATCGAGGGCTGCCGACTCGGCTCCCGATCGAGCGGCGCGACCGAGCGTCCAGCCGTTCTCGATGGCGACCAGCGCTCGATCCAGGGCAGCCGGCGCCATCACGTCGACTCCGACGAGGAGCTCGAGCAAGCCCGGCGGGATCGGGACCGGCAGCCCGCCCGGTGCCTCCAGAGCGATCTCTCCGAGCCCTTCCAGATCGTCGCCGACGAGGTGCAGGATGGCCAGGCGACGCGACCGCCAGGCCATGTCGGCGGCCTCGAAAGGCACCCGGAACGGGATCTCGAGCTGGTCGACCCGAACGGCTCGGACCCGCATCAGCCGGCCCGACCGCCGAGCGCGAGGCCCAGGGCCAGCAGGGCCGCAAAGACCAGCGACAGGCGCGCCGTGCCGCGCAGCACGGCATTGAGTCGGCGCGGATCGCCGCCGGCCGCGATCGTTCGGACCAGTGAGATCGCGAGCGGCAGGCTGAGCACGGGTAGGAGCGCGATTGGAGCCACAGCGCCGGCGAGAACGAGCGCCGGCGGCACGGCGAAGGCCACCACCAGGAGTGCCACGTACTCGGCGATCGTCGCTCGCGAGCCGACGATCACCGCCAGGGTGCGCTTGCCCGCCCGGCGATCGGAGTCGATGTCTCGCAGGTTGTTGACGACGAGGATCGCGGTCACGAGGGCACCCACGGGCACGGCTGCGGCAAACGCGACGGGCGGCCACCGCCCGACCTGGAGGTACGCCGTCCCGGCCACAGCCACCACCCCGAAGAAGGCAAAGACGAACACCTCCCCGAGCCCATGGTAGCCGTAGGGCCACGGCCCGCCGGTGTAGGCCAGCGCGCTGATGGCGGCGAGGATGCCAAGGGCCAGGACGATGGGCCCGCCGATGACGACGAGGGCGAGCCCGAACAGCCCGGCCAGGCCCAGGGTGACCAGGATGGCGGCGGTCAGGTCTCGCTCGCTCAGGAGCCCGCTGGCGGCCGCTCGCTGCGGGCCGAGCCGGTCGGCGGCATCGGCGCCGGAGCGGAAGTCGAACAGGTCGTTGGCCAGGTTGGCCGTGACCTGGAAGAGCAACCCGACCGCCAGGCATGCGGCGGCGGGCAGTGGCCGCAAGCCGACGGCAGGCCAGGCGACGCCGAGACCAACGAGCACCGGTCCGATCGCCGCGGGCAGCGTCGCCGGACGGATCGCGACGAGCCACGCCCGGGCGCGCGGCGACATGGACGTCAGGGCCGCCGCGGGAAGCGCCGGAAGTCGGGCTTGCGCTTCTCCAGGAACGCCCTGCTGCCCTCGTGGGCCTCGTCGGTCTCGTAGAACAGCATCGTCGCGTCGCCGGCCAGCTCCTGCAGCCCGGCGAGCCCGTCCGTGTCGGCGTTGAAGGCCCGCTTGAGCAGGCGGATCGCCGTGGGGCTCTTCTCCAGGATCTCGTCCGCCCAGCGCACGCCCTCGGCCTCCAGCTCGGCCAGTGGCACGACGGCGTTGACGAGCCCCATCGCCAGGGCCTGATCGGCCGTGTACTGGCGGCACAGGTACCAGATCTCGCGCGCCCGCTTCTGGCCGATCGTGCGTGCCAGCAGGCCCACCCCGAAGCCGCCGTCGAAGCTGCCGACCTTTGGTCCTGTCTGACCGAAGACCGCGTTCTCCGACGCGATCGACAGGTCGCACACGACGTGGAGCACGTGGCCCCCACCGATCGCATAGCCGTTGACGAGCGCGATCACCGGGATCGGCAGCGATCGGATGAGGCGCTGCAGGTCGAGCACGTTGAGGCGGGCGATCCCGTCCGAGCCCCGGTAGCCGCCGCGCACCTTCACGCGCTGGTCGCCGCCCGCGCAGAATGCCTGGTCGCCCTCGCCTGTGAACAGCACGACGCCGATCGAGACGTCGTCGCGCACGCGCCGAAAGGCATCGATGAGCTCGGTCACGGTCTCCGGCCGGAAGGCGTTGCGGACCTCGGGACGCGCAATCGTGATCTTGGCGAGGCCGGTCCCGGAGTGCTCGTAGCGGATATCCGTATAGTCGTGGGCGGCGGACCAGGCGATGGCCATCGGGACTCCTTCAGCTCGGCCGGCCGCCGGGCACGGCGTCGAGAAATGCGGCGACCAGGCGGCGGAAGGCGGCCGGCCGTTCGAGATGGGGGGTATGGCCGGCTCCGGGCACGATCGCGATGCGGGCGTCGGGCATGGCCGCAGCCACTTTCGCGGCCCGCTCCCGGCCGGTCTCGTCGAGGGCTCCCGCGATCACGAGCGTCGGCGCATGGACGCGAGCCAGCCGCCCGAGGAGCGGCAGGCCGACGCCCTGGCCGCCGCCTCGGAGGCTGGGCGCCAGGCCCGCCGGTCGGTTGGCGAGGCGCTCATGGCGAAGCCTGCGCCGTGCCGGGGCCGGCAATGCCGCGTGGCTCGCGAACACGGGTTGTCGCTCCCAGTGTTCGACGAACGCGGCAATGCCATCACGCTCGAGCGCGTCGGCCAGGAGGTCGTCGCGCGCGCGCCGCGCAGCCCGCTCGGCTGGGTCCACGATCCCAGCCGACGGGCTCTCGAGGACGAGGCGATGCACGGTGGTCGGGTGATCGACGGCCAGCCGCAGCGCGATCCGGGCGCCCATGGAGTAGCCGATCACGTCCGCCCGCTCGTGACCCAGCCTGGCCAGGATCGCCGCGACATCGCCGGCCTGGCACTCCACGGCGTAGCGCGCAGGGTCCGCGGGCGCCTCCGATCGGCCGTGGCCCAGGAGGTCCACCACGATCGTCCGGTGGCCGCGCCTGAGGGCGGGCAGGTGGGCCGACCAGCTGGACCCGCGACCGGTGAGGCCATGAAGCAGGATGAGGGGCGGGCCGGTACCTGCCGATCGGACCTCCAGGCGAACGCCGTTTACGAGCAGGCGAGCCATCGTCACCCGGCCCCTGCCGCAGGCCCCGTCGGCGCTGCCGATTCGGCGACATGGTCGAGCGACTGGCGGACGGTCTCGACGCAGGCGCGGTGGAGCTCGACGTTGCGCCGGCGATCGGTGCGGAGCTCGAGCACGCGGACCCCCGGTCGGGCCACGGAATCCCGGATGGCCGATGCCGGCTGGCCCGGGCCGAGGAGCCGATGCTCCCCGCCCAGCGCTCCCACGATCGGCGCCACGTCGATGCCGTGCGGGGTCCCGAACAGGGCCTCGTAGTGCTCGGGCAGGCCGACCTCCGGCCGGTCCGTGGCGGCCTGTGGCAGGAACGAGAAGATCCCGCCGCCGTCGTTGTTCACGAGCACGATCGTCGCCGAGAGGTCGTGCAGGCGGGCCGCCACGAGCGCGTTGAGATCGTGCAGGAACGACACGTCGCCCACGACGAGCACGACCGGACCGATCCCGGCGGCGGCCACTCCGAGCGCGGTCGACACGACCCCGTCGATCCCGTTCGCTCCCCGATTGCCCAGGCAGCGCAGGCTCGTGGGCCCGCCGGGCAGAAACGCGTCCAGATCGCGCACTGGCATGCTGTTGCCGGCCAGGAGGACCGTGCCCTCCGGGAGCGCCGCCGCGTCGGCGAATGGGCTGCCCTCGAACGGCTCGTCGAGCGATTCGAGCCAGGCGTCGATCGCCCGGTCCGCCACTCGGTCCGCAGCGAGCCAGGAGTCGAGCCAGGCCGATCCGCCAGCCGGACCCAGACGCTCGAGCCGGTCAGCCAGATCCGTGGCGAATGCGACGGGATCTGCGCGGACGACCGTGACCGGGCGCAGGGTGGGCTCGTTCCAGCCGCCGTCATCGACGGCGAGCTGTTCCGGGGCATCCTCCTGGAGCATCGTCAGCAGTGCCTTTGAGGTGGGCGTTCCGCCGAACCGGATCACGAGGTCGGGCCGGTGAGCGGCTCGGAACGCCTCGCTGCGGACGATCGCATCGTGGCGGGCCACGACATGGCTCCGATCGTGGGGGCCGACGCGAAGGTTGGCCAGGCCGTCTGCCAGGATCGGGAACCCGCTCGCGGCGGCGAGCCGGGCAACCGCCGGGGCGAGGCCCGGTCGGTCGAGCGGGCCGCACACGATGATGCCGCGATGTGCCACGCGAAGCCGCCCAGCCAGGTCGTCGAGGGCCTGGGGCACCGGTCGCAGCTGGCCGGCGACGATGCCGACTAAGGCCTCCGCACCCTCGGCCGACTCGTCAGCGGCCACGTGGGCCCGCAGGCCGCCGGCCGGCACGAGCGGCTCGCGAAACGGCAGGTTGAGATGGACCGGGCCGGCCGGCTGCTCCTGGGCAATGGCCACGGCACGGCCCACCACCCCCCGAAGGTGGCGTTCCAGGATGTCGCCCGCCGCGGTCTCCTCGGGGGCCGGGAGCTCGACGTACCACTTGACGTTGCGGCCGTACAGGTGGTCCTGATCGATCGTCTGCGGCGCGCCCCGATCTCTCAGCTCGGGCGGCCGATCGGCGGTCAGGACGAGCAGCGGCGTCCGACCTTCACGCGCCTCCACGATCGCCGGGCCGAAGTTCACGACGGCGGTGCCGGAGGTGCCCAGGACCGCCACCGCACGCCTGGTGGCCTTGGCCAGGCCCAGGGCGAAGAACGCGCCGGCACGCTCGTCGATGTGCGTGAAGCATCGGATGCCCGGCTCCACGGCGAGGGCGAGCGCCAACGGCGCGGACCGTGAGCCCGGACAGATGACGGCGTGGCGAACGCCGGATCGAACGAGCTCCTCCACGAAGGCGCGCACGGGCGCCGCCGGCGTCATCGGCTGTGCGGTCACGGCAGCCGCCCGAGGGCCGAGGCAAGCGCGCGCAGCTTGACCTGCGACTCCTCCCATTCCCTCGCTGGCTCCGAGTCGGCAACGATTCCGCAGCCCGTGAAGAGGCTGGCCGATGCCCCGTTCACCACGCCGGAGCGGATGGCCACCACGAACTCGCCGTCGCCGCGCCGATCGAGCCAGCCGACCGGCCCGGCATACCAGCCGCGATCGAGGCGTTCTTCCTCCTCGAGCAGGGCAAGCGCCAGCTCGCGTGGCGCGCCACCCACCGCCGGTGTCGGGTGCAGCCGCTCCACGAGATCCAGGATGCCCGCCTGCTCGCGCAGCCGGCCGCTGACCAGCGTCACGAGATGCTGGATGTGGCGAAGTCGGATGACGTGGGCAGCGGGCTCGACGTCCAGCCGCGCCGCGAGCGGGCCCAGGGTCTCGCGGAGCATATCGACGACGACCCGATGCTCTTCCCGCTCCTTCTCGCTCCTGAGAAGCTCAGCGGCCAGCCGGGCGTCGTCTTCCTCGTCCGACCCGCGCCCGATGGAGCCGGCCATCGCCACCGTCCGGAAATCGCGGCCGTCCGTGCGAACGAGTCGCTCGGGCGTGGCTCCCAGGAACGTCCGCGGCCCGCGACTGAAGGCGAAGACGGTCGACTCGGGGGCGCTCGCCTCCAGGCGGCGGAGGACCGCAGGGACGTCGATCGGGGCGTCCGCGCTCACCTCGACCTGGCGGGCGAGAACGACCTTGTCGACGCGGCCGCGGCCGACAGCTCCGGCCAGACGAATGACCGCCGCCTGCCAGGCCGCCTCTGGAACGATGCCGGTCGCCTGGAGCATGTCGACGGCCGGCGTGAGCGGCACTGACACGCCGGCCCGATCGAGCTCGGCCCAGGCTGACTCGAGACCCGCCACGATCCGCCCTGCCGCGCCGGATCCCGCGTTGCCTGGTTCCACGACGGCGCTTGCCGTGAGCCAGGCGTTCCCGTCGGAGACCGTGAACAGCAGCCGGGGCAGGACGAGTGCCGCGGAGTCGAAGCCGCTCCACGCCGCGCCGTTCCGCCTTGATTCGGGAGCGAACGCAAAGCCGCCGAGCAGCAACGGTCCCGCTCCCCGCTGGCCCGGCGCGTCGCCTGACACCAGGGCGCCACGGGCGACGCTCGTCCAGGCCGCCGCGGCCTCACGGAAGCGCCCGGGACCGGTCGGGCGGACCGCCCACGCAGCCCCGATGCCGACGAGCGCGAAGCGTTCGGCAGGCGCGAGCCAGAGCGCAGGGTCCAGGCCCAGCGAGCGTGCGGCGGCGAACAGCTCGATCGGGTCCCGGCGGGGTACCGGCACGGTGCAGCTGACGAGGGTGGGATCTGGGCGGCTGCGTGCCCGATCGACGAGAGAGCGCAGCCCGGCCTCGAGCGGCGACGCATCGCCGGCCACCGGCGCGCCGCTCCGCTCGCGCCGTTCGGGAGTCGCGATGGCCGTCGCCGGGTGCTGTCGCGGGCTCACGGCGGCAACCGGCCGATCTGCTCGTCGCTGATGCTGACGCCGCGGAAGAGGATCCGGCGCAGCGCCGGGTAGGCATCCTCGAGCGGGCCGGCCTTCTCTGCGACGAGCCAGCGCGTGACGACCTCGTTCAGCGCCCCGAACCAGGCCTGACTGGCGATCTTCGTGTCGATGGGCGGGATGATTCCGTCCGCGACGGCCTGGTCGAGATAGCCCTCGATGAGGCCGGCGAAGCGGGCGTGAAGGCGCTCGATCTCCGCCCGGAAGTCGCGGCCGGCCCCCAGCGCATCCACGATCAGCAGGCGGGCCATCGTCCGGTGGCCGGAGAACGTCGCGAGGACGGTCCGGAGCGCGGCGTCCGCCCGTGCGACCGGATCGGAATGGGCGGCCACCTCCCGCTCGACCCGGTCGACGAGCTTGTCAGCCGTCGTGCGCATGAGCTCGATGAACAGGGCCTGCTTGGTCGGGAAGTGAAAGTACAGCCCGCCCTTGGAGGTCGCCGCTCGCTCGGCGATCTCGTCAACCGCTGCGTCGCGGTAGCCGACCCTGGAGAAGACGTGAAACGCCGCGTCCAGGATCGTCTCCCGGCGCCGCCGGCTTCGCTCGTCGTTTCGCTCGTGCGCGCCCTGGGTCACGTCGTGTGCCTTGGCCTCCGACAACAAACCGACTGGTCGGTCGGTTAGGTCACGCCTACGGTAGCACGATGCCCGGCGCAGGCACGTTCACATCGGCGTCACGGGAGGGTCCTCCACGGTTCGGTAGGTGGCATGCCGCACCCTAGGCCCGCAGGTGGACCGATGCATCGTTAGATTCCCTATCCACCGCCCATCGTGGAGGGCCGCGGCGAACACCCTCCGGGCCGACGGCCGCCAGCCGCCGGCCACGGCAGCCCCTGAGGCCCTCCGGCCCTACGCCACCGCGCCGCTGAGGCGGAGCGAGATTGCGGCCGCGGCCTTCCGAGCGAGCGCCGCGAGCTCGGGGATCCGTCGAGGGCCCAACCGCACGGCCGGGCCCCAGATCGTTACCGCGGCGATCACGGCGGCCCGAGCATCGCGAATCGGCGCTGCGACGCCGCAGAGCGACAGCTGGTACTCACCCAGGTCGGACCCGTAGCCGCGGCGTCGGATCCGGGCCAGCTCCTCGAGGAGTGGCTCGAGCTCGGTGATCGTCCGGTCGGTATGCGCCACGAGGCCCCGGCGCACGATCCGCAGCACATCCCTCTCGGCCATGGCCGACAGGAGGACCTTGCCGCCGGCTACGCAGTGCAGCGGCGAGGTGCGGCCGGTCCAGTCCGCGACGGCGGCCAGATTCGAGCCTTCGCGCTGGGCGACGGTGAGGGCGGCGTCCCCGTCCAGGACGACCAGGCTGACGGTCTCCCGGGTGAGCCGGCCAAGGCGTTCGAGCTCGCCCATCGCGATGCCACGCAGGTCCAGGGTGCGCTCCGCTCGCTCGGCCAGATGGATGACGACGAGCCCGAGGCGATACTTTCCCGACTCGTCATCCTGCTCGACGAGGCCACGTTTCTGGAGCGTGGCAAGGAGCCGGGAAGCAGTCGACTTGTGCAATCCGAGGCGTCTGGCAAGTTCGGTCACGCCGGCCTCGCCCTGACTGTCGCCGAGGGCGAGCAGCAATGCCGCGGCCCGGTCAACCGATCGGACGGCGTTCCCGTCCAAGGCCATCGTCACCCTCCTTCCTCTCCCTCCCCTCAGTGCTGGGCGGCCGGCAGCTTGCCCTGCGTGCGTGCTTCGAGTGCCGCGTCAAGCGATCCGACGAAGGCGTCCAGGATCTGGCTCTCGTCCGCATCGTCATGAGCCGCGCACAGGAACCAGGGCTCGCGGCTGTCGGGCTCGGGCATGGCGCCGCGGGCCTGCATCCCAACCGCGATCGCGTCATACAGCTCGTGATCCGTCTTGACCCAATCGCGGTATTCGCGAATCTCGACGTCGGTGAACATCACGCCGAACATCGCGGGGACGCCGGTGAAGGTGTGGGCGAGGCCGCGCTGGGACAGGATCTGACTGAGGCCTCGCTGGATCGACAGCCCGCGCTCCCGGATGGACTCCAGCACGGGCTCGTCGCGGATGATCGACAGGGTGGCCTCCGCGGCCGCTGCCGCAACCCTGTTGCCCGCGTACGTCCCGCCGTGGCTCACCCGCTCGGGAAGGACGCTCATCACCTCGCGCGTCCCGCCGAACGCGGCGGCCGGGTAACCGTTGCCCATCGCCTTTGCGTACGTGGCGAGATCGGGCGTGACCCCGAAGAACTCGGCGGCGCCACCCCGCGCCAGCCGGAACCCGGTCTTGACCTCGTCGAAGATCAGCAGCGCCCCGAACTCCCGGGTGATCGCCCGAACGCCTTCGTGGAAGCCTTCGCGGGGCAGGATGGCCTGCGCGTTGCCCAGGACCGGCTCGATGATCACCGCGGCGATGTCGTCGCCCTCTCGCTCGAAAACCCGCCGCAACGTGTCCAGGTCGTTGAACGGGACCGGGATCACAGTGTCCGTGATCTCCCTGGGGATGCCCCGGCCCCATGCCAGCCGGACGGGGTTGTCACGGTCGCCGAGCTCGGTCATGTCGCTGGGGAGCACGCTGATGAGAGCGTAGTCGTGGACGCCGTGGTACTGGCCCTCGAACTTGACGATCTTCGTGCGGCCCGTGTAGCCGCGGGCAACCCGCATGGCGTGCATCGTCGCCTCGGTGCCGGAGACGGTGAGCCGGGCCATCTCCACCCAGCCGGTCAGCTCGCAGACCAGCTCACAGGCCCGGACCTCGTCCTCGCTGGTCAGGCTGAAGCTGACCCCGCGGCGCATGCGTTCGTTGACGTGGTCGTCCACGCGGGGGTCGGCGTGGCCAAGAATGACCGGGCCGTACCCCATCCGGAGGTCGACGAACTCGTTGCCGTCGATATCCCAGACACGGCCGCCGCTGCCGCGGTCGATATAGATCGTGTCCTCGCCCCAGGCCCGAAAGTTGGAGCTCGTCCCGCCCGGCAGGATGCGCCGCGCCCGAGCGTACATGGCGAGCTGGCGATCCCGTCGGAGGGTGGGCGTCGGACGGGCGGCTGGTCGGGCGGCCATGGTCCCTCCGATGTCGAGGCGAGCGGATGCGTGGCGGCGGTCAAGGCACTGCGCGTGCCTGGCTCGCGGCCGCGCTGGCGGGCCCGTTGGGCAGGCCGTTGCGCGTGGCGGGACACGCGCCCCGGCATCTTGGCACAGCCCATCGCACGCCGTCAACGCGATATTCGTATCAGGCCGTGCGATCCGCCGCGAAATCCGTGCGTGTTCGGGCCGGTGCCTGGGCGAATACGTGACCTGATGGTCGGGCCGCGCCCTCGAGCCGCGACCCGGACACGGAGCTCAGGCCGGCGTCGTCACCCAGGTTGGCAGCTCGCGAGCAAGTGTCGCGAGGGGCAGCGAGCCGTGTCCAAGGACCTGATCGTGGAACTCCCGCAGGTCGAAATTGGCGCCGTCGCGCGCGGTCAGATCGCGGCGGAGTGATTCGATGGCCCGCTGGCCCAGCTTGTAGGTCAGGGCCTGGCCCGGCCACGCGATGTACCGGTCTGTCTCGATCGTGGCGTCGGTGGTCGAGAGGCCCGCCGAGAGGAGGAAGTCGATCGACTGCTGGCGTGTCCAGCGGAGCGCATGAATGCCGGTGTCCACGACCAGCCGGGCGGCTCGCCAGGCCTGCGCGTCGAGCATGCCGAAGCGCTCGGCTTCCGATCGGAACAGGCTCATCTCGTCGGCGAGCCGCTCCGAGTAGAGGCCCCAGCCCTCCACGTATGCGCTGCCGACCATCCGCGAGCCGAGCCGGCGGAACGTGTTGAGGTTCTCGTTCTCCATCTCCAGGGCGATCTGGAAATGGTGGCCGGGCACCGCCTCGTGGTAGGTCGTCGTCGCGAGCTTCGTGTACTTCCGGCTCGGAAGGTCATAACCGTTGGCGTAGTAGCTGCCGCCTCGGGAGCCGTCGCTCGCGGGCGCGTAGTAGTAGGCAAACGGCGAATCGGCTTCCTTGAATTCCTCGACCGGGCGGACCTCGACGGTCGCCCGGGGCAGGACGCGGAAGTAACGCGGTGCAATCGCCAGCGCCCGTTCGATGTCCTCGCGGGCGCGTGCCAGGAGCTCGTCCTTGGTCTGCGGCGTGTTGCTGGGATCTTCGTCGAGGGCGCGGCGGAGGGCCACCGTGTCGTCGCCGTAGCCCAGAGCCGAGCTGATCGCGCGCCGCTCGGTCTCGATGGTCTCGAGCTCGTCGAGTCCGATCTGGTGGATGAGCTCGGGTGCCAGATCGACTGTCGTCCAGGCCCTGATCTGCGTGCGGTACAGGGCGTCGCCGTTGGGCGCCGACCACAGTCCGGGATCCTCGCGTGAGGCAGCGAGGTAGTCACCCCGGAGTGCCTCCAGAAACGCCTGGTTCGCCGGCCGGACCACGTCGCGGACGATGTCTCGAACCCGGTCGCGATCCGCGTCGGAGGAGACCTGGGCCATCGTCGTGACCGGCGACGCATCAACCGGAGTTTCCAGCAGCCGCTCGAGCTGGGCGATCGTCCGCTCCACGACGATGCGCGGCGCGGTGAGACCGGTCTCCAGACCCTCTCGCAGGAGGTCGCGATTGGCGGCCATGTAGGCGGGATAGGCCCGCAGGCGAGCCGCATACTTCTCGAAGCGCTCGGGCGTGTCGGCCGGCTGGAACTGGGTGACCACCGGCAACAGCGTCTGCGGACCGCCCATCTGGTCCACGACCCGGAGCAGGTCGGTTCGCTGCTCATGCTCCTCGATTCCCAGGTCGCAGAGCACCTTGATCATGTCGAGCGTGATCCGGTCCTCGACCGACAGGCCATCGGTCGCGATGGCCTCCGCCTCGCGGCGAGCCGATTGCCAGAGGGCCAGCGCCTTCGCCCGGCCGGCTTCACTCGGGTCCTCGAGCCGGTCGCCATACCGCTCGTCGCCGTACATCGTGGCCGTCGTGGGTTGCAGCTCCAGGATCGACTCCCAGAATCGGTCCGCGAGGCCGTCGACGACGGCGGATGGTTGCTCGGTCACCGTGCGTCTCCCAAGAAGCGCGGACACCGCCCCCCGTGCACGGCGTCGCGACCGGTTGCCTGGCACGGCGCCGCCGCCGGCCTGTCAGTGCGGGTCAGGGTACATGGTGCGCGCCGGGCGCGCGTCAGCCGCACGTTCGCGTCTTGGCCGTCGCGCCTCAGCCGCCAGGTGCGGCGAACATCGGCAGCTGGTCGCCGGTCCGCTCGACGATCGGGTCCAGGCCGAGCAGCGGCTCGAGGTCCGCCAGTGACGCTTCCTCGTGGGCTGCCCAGGCCCGGAGATGATTTGCCTTGAGGATGTGCCAGTTGCCGGCGTCCATCGCCTGGCGCAGGAGGGGTGACCGTTCCAGCTTGTAGCGCACGAGCCCGGTCCGCTCCGGCAGGATGACCAGGAAGCGGACCAGGTTCTCGTCGGGTGGGATGTGCCCATGGCGCCGAATGAGCGGTTCGCCCAGCATGGCCGTCCACTCGACTTCGAAGAGGAATGCGCCGCGCGAGCGGACGTACCAGATGCAATCCACCTGCTCGAGCTCCTCGGCCGAGCCGCGGCTGACGAGCGGCAGGTAGGCGTCCACCTCGCGATCGTCCAGCCAGCTCGCCAGCGTCCGACCGTCCAGCTTGCGGGTCTGCTCCCGGGCCCCCAGCCACACGCGAAAGCCCAGCCGATGGCCTTGATCCGCGAGGAGCGCCAACAGCTCGGTGTGCTCGTGGCTCCGGCGGAGCAGGTCGTCGGCCGTGACGAGCTGGTCCGGTGTGGACGCCAGCGAGCGGTACGACGCCAGGCATGCCCGGACGAGTGCCTCGTCGGCCAGGTCGTGCCCGGTGAACAGGCCGGCGATCCGCTCGAAGAACGCGGACTCGGACAGTGGACCGCCGGTGGACAGCAGGCTGTAGACGGCCCATTCCACGCGATCCGCCAGGGGCAGGGCCGCCGCCGCGACATCGCGCGGGTCGGCGAGCCACCAGCGTCCGGGCTCGATCTCGCTCAGCCGACGCTGGTCGGGGCGGCCCAACTCGTCCCGGATGAGGGCCAGGATCGCCTCCACCTGATCGTTGCTGGCGAGGGTCGCCGGCTCGCGTCGCTCGTCGCGCCGGGGCTGCGCGGCCGCAGAACGCGGTGACAGCGGCCCAGGTCGCAGAGGCCCGGACTCGACAGCAGCCGCGTCCGAACCGGCCCGGCCGCGTTCGACAGAGGGACCGCGTTGGGCAGAGAGACCGCGGTTGGTGGCGGGACCGCGGTCCGTGGCGCCGCCCTGGCCGGCCGGCGACGATCCGTCGTCGGCTCCGCCAGGTCCCGATCGAGTCGAGACAAGCCGGCGGAGCATGCCCGTCCGATCGAGCCCGACCAGGATCTCGCCCAGCAGGCGCTCATGACGGGCGGGCTCACCGCGCGCCTGGAGGATCTCGACGGCCGTCTCGGTCACGGTCCGGGCGGCCTCGGCCGGGGAGAAGGGGCGCTCGTCGAAGCGTTCCGGCGGAGCGAACAGGCCACGGCCGACCGCGGGGCCCAGCTCGCCCGAGCCATCCTTGTCCGAGGTCAAGGGCACGTTCGAACGTGTCCGCGGTCCCGTGACGAGCGCGGAGCCGGGCGGCACGAGCTCTACCACCCCACCGATCTCCTCGCCGGGCTCGGCCAGGCGAGCGCCGATGAGCCGATAGCCGGCCGCCACGCCGCCCATGGCCGCCGCGGCCAGGCCCTCCGGACCACCGGCCTCGAGCAGGAGCACAACACGGCCATCGCGGGCGAGCCACGGCTCGACCGATGCCAGCGAGCGGCGCAGGGCCGCGGCCTGCCAGCCCCACGGCGCGCGGCCGCCCGGGCCGAAGAGCGCCTCGAGCGGCAGCAGGGCCGCCGCCTCGCGACCGAGCAGCCAGGCGGTCGCAAGGTACGCGAATGACAGGCGGTCCTGGTTCGGGCGTTGTGGCGGCTGGCCCAGGACGAGCCGGACCCGCGGGCGGGGGGCAGACGTGCCGGCGAGGTCGCGGGCCTCCGTCTCCAGCGCTCGGTAGGCGGTCGGCGTACCCAGGCGCACGACGGTCGTGGCCACGCCCTCGGCAAGGCTGCGCACGTCGTCGCCGAGCCGCGCCGGAGCCGGTCCATAGCGGCTGCCCTCGAGCCGCTGGACGAAGCCCCGCACGATCCGATAGCCATCCTCGAAGGCGAGCCACGGGTTGCGCTCGCGCCACTGCTCGCCCGCGGGCAGCTTGACCCGGCCGGCATGGATCCGCAGCTGGGCGATGCGGCCGGGAAAGCCGTTGAGTCGACTGGCCGGCAGCAATGCGTGAAGGAGCGCCAGGCGCAGGGCCGCCTCCACCGATGCCGACCGGAGGTCGGCGTCGATCCGCTGGAGAATTGCGTGGAGCCCGACGAGCTGGCGCGGCGTGTGCAGGCCCAGGAGCTGATCGACCAGCGCGTCGTGCCCGTCCAGCGTCGGGAACCGCTCGTGGAGCTGCCGCCGGACCGGGCCATCGGCGTCGATGACCGTGGCCCGGGCCAGGTCGTCATCGTCGACCGGTGCGTGGCGCTGCTCGCCACCGCCGAGCTGGTCGCGGCAGATGGAGCAGCGATAATGCTTGCGGGCGAGGCGGCCGGGCGGAGGCCGCTGCAGCCCGGCATCGGGCTCGGCATCGCCCGGGCTCGCCTCCCAGATGAACTCGTCGACGACGGCCGCCCGGCCGCACGTGGCGCAGCGCGTCCCGAAGAGCTCGCCGATCGAGATCTTCAGGCTCGACTCCTGCCGCGGCGCCGCGGCGATCGCCTGGAACGCGGCGTCCAGATGCCGGACGTCGGGTGGCCGCAGGACGATCTCGGCGAGCAGGCGGGTGAGCGGGTTCGACTCGATCGTCACCGCTCGACGCTGCCGGTCGACTGCCGCCCGCGCGACCCAGCCACCCCGGCCGTGGAGATCGACCACGACGTCCCCCGGGCCGGAATGCTTCTCGATCGCGGCCCCGACGAGATCGGGCGGCGGCGGATTCGCGAGGCGCTCGAAGGCAGGCAGCGAGATTGCCGGATCGGCGCGCGTCAGTGGATCACGGCCCGCCATGGTCCAGGCATTGTGCCACCCCCGAGAGCGGCCGCGCCCCATCGCGGATGAAGGACGCCGGGCGAGGCTTCAGGCGGGCCGGGACGTCGGTCCCGCCGGCCAGCCCTACGGCTCGTCGAGCTCGTCGGGTTCCTCTTCGAAGGCCTCGTCGGTCGTGACGTCCGCGGGCAGGACGCGGTCCAGATCCTCGATCTCCTCGTCCTCGACGTCGTCCTCGAGGTCCTCCTCCAGGTCGAGCTCCTCGCGGACGAGGGTGCCCTTCGTGTACGGTCGCAGGTCGGTCGACTTGGCGGCCGTGGGGAAGCTGACCTTGCCGTAGTTGCGCGGGTCCTGGAACGTCTCCCGGATGATGATTCGGACGTCCTTGTCGCCGAGCGAGGTCACGCCGGCCGTGTACTTGTTGCCGTCGGCCAGAAGCTTCAGCAGCCGCGCCGCGACGCGCGGCTCCACGATGCCGATCCTGAAACCGTTGCTGGTCGCGATGAGCCGGCCCTTCTCCGGGTTGAGCTCGACCGAATCGCCGGGGTTCACCTGGGCGAGCTTGCGCGGGTCGGCGAGGTCGGTGAGGAAGGCAAAACCCGTCTTGCCGGTCTCCTCGACGAAAATGCTGACCGGTGCCTTGCTGCCCGGCTTGGCCGGGATGGTCGTCTCGCCAGCCTCGACCAGGAGAGTGCGGAGACGGTCGATGTTGCGCTCGGCGATGCGGTTGGTCGGGTCGAGCGCGAGGGCCGTCTGGTAGTGCTCGCGCGCGGCACCCAGCTCGCCGAGCTCCCACAGCGCCTTGGCGAGGCGGTTCTCGGCCTCGGCGTCGGCCCCCATTTCCAGGATCTTGCGGTTCGTGTCCGCGGCGTCGAGCCACTGCGCGGCCGTCGCGTGGCCAATCGCCTGCTCCGCGAGCTGGCGCTTCAGGCGAGTCTGGTTCGTTGCGGTCGGCCTGCTGGTCTCGAGCTCGGGAAAGGTCACGGGAAGGGTCGTCCTTTCGGGCATTTGGGCCCGCTGTCGATCGGGTCGGGTCGGGCGCACGCACGGGCGCAGCCGATCGGTGTGCGAACGATGTTTGTAGCATCCGACCGCCGAATCGTCAACGCGACCGGCCCGGAGTTTGACGAGCAGTTGCCGGTGGTGCATCACATCTGGCGCGAACGTCCACGATCACCATGGGATCCGGACGGATTCGGGCCACGCCCCCGCACGGTCGTGCCGAATGTGGTGCATCAAGCGCAACCGCGACGGATGTCCCGGACCCATCGGTCGTCCCGTTCACGATCCCCGCAGGCCGAGGTTCCAGGCGATGACGGCCACACCGAGGACGACGAGCAGAACCGTCTGCCAGACGAAGCGCGGATCGCGCCGAAGCGATGGGGCCGAGGCGCGGACCGCGTCCCACAGGTAGAACACGAGAGTGAGGAGGGCCGGGAAGGCCAATCGCGGCAGGGCCACGACCCGCAGAAGGCCCGCTGCGACGGCGATGGCCGCGGCGTACGTGCCGGCTGCCCAGAGTGCGTCGCGGGCGCCGGCAAGACGGATCGAGGCGACCCGAAACCCGAGCAGTCCGGCAACGACCGCATCGCCGAGCGCGATGACGACGATCCCGCTCTCGGAGATCGGCGGTCCGACGTCCGTTCCGTCGATTGCCGGCTCGGCGAGGCCGCCGGCCACGAGCGCGGCGACCCCGGTGAAGGCCAGGAACGCGGCCAGGAGCGTCACGCCCAGGAGTGCCGTCCGATCGGCGGCGGTCATCCCGGTGGGCCGATCGACCACCCGTCCTTCCAGGCGGAGCGCGACGTTCAGGAGCAGGCCGGCCGCCGCCAGGGCTGGCACGAGGGCCAGCCCGAGCGGGACCAGGCGCAGCGCACCGAGCGCGCCGACGGCGGCAACCGCGGGCAGAATCGGGGCCCCCGGGGGCACCCGCGCGTACTGAAAGGACCCCTCGTACAGGACCTGGCGGGCGCCGAGCCAGGCCGCGGCCAGCACCAGGGCGGCCACCAGCCAGAGCAACGGCCCGTCGAGCAGGCGCGACAGGCCAACGACGGTGACCATGAGGACGACGAGCTCACGCTGGTGCCGGTGGCGGGGATCCATCGTGCGGATGGTACGTGGGGAGGCGCCTCAGGCGCGGACGCGATCTGCCTTTGCCCCGATCCAGGCCAGGAGGTCGGACCGCGATCGGGTGTTGAGGACGTTCGTGGGCTCGACCCAGGCCCGCCGGGCCTGCGTAACGCCCCAGTGCAGAAATTCGAACTCCTCGATCTTGTGGGCGTCGGAATCGATCGTCAGGAGGCAACCCGCCGCGAGTGCCGCCCGGGCTCGCTCGTCGGACAGGTCCAGGCGGTGAACGGAGCCGTTCATCTCGAGTGCTGTCCCGGTTCGCGCAGCCTCCACGTAGATCGCGTCCCAGTCGAGGTCGAGATCGTCGCGAGTCTGGATCATTCGGCCGGCCGGATGGGCGATGACGTCGACGTGCGGATTGCGGATCGCGCCGAGCACGCGTGCCGTCAGCTCCCGGCGCGACTGGCGGCGGGCGACATGGAGCGATGCGACGACGAGATCGAAGGAGGCCAGGAGCTCGTCCGGGAAGTCGAGCCGACCGTCAGCCCGGATCTCCAGCTCGCAGCCATGGAGGAGGCGGAATCCCTCCTTCGGCGTGCCGGGCGGTGCCGTGCCGGCGGCCTCTTCGCTCGCGTAGCGCTCGTTCAGCGCGGCGATGACGCCTTGCTGGAGCGCGACCCGCTCCGGGCTCAGGCCGCGGGCGATGGCCAGCGACTGGCTATGGTCGGTCAGGACCTGGTAGGCGTGGCCACGCCGGCGGGCCGTCTCCGCCATCTGTTCGATCGAATGGACGCCGTCGGACCAGTCCGAGTGGCTGTGCAGGTCTCCCCGGAGGTCGCCCAGCTCGATGGGGCGCGGCAGCAGGCCGGCCAGGGCCGCTTCGATCTCACCGCGATCCTCCCGGAGCTCCGGCTCGATGAACGGCAGGTCGAGGAAGGCATAGGCCTCGGCCTCGGTGGCGAAGGTTTGCAGATCCGCTGCCGCGCCGGTCAGGGACTCGCCATCCTCGCCGATGCGCTGGAATCCCTTCTCCGACATGCTCCAGCCACGGTCTCGGGCTCGGGCGCGGAGCCGGACGTTGTGCGCCTTGCTGCCGGTGAAGTGGATCAGGTACGTACCGGCCTGCCCGGGCGGCATGACCATGAGGTCCACCTGCGGGCCCCTGAGGAGGCGGACCGCGGCCTTCTGTCGGCCCCGGTTGACGACGAGATCCACCGACCCGAGCCGGGTGAAGCGATCGATGAGAATCGCCGGCTCCGTCGTCTCGGCCAGGAGGTCCAGGTCGCCGATCGTCTCCCGCCGCCGCCTGAAGGAGCCGGCCGGTTGGATCGACCGGAGACCGCTCGTGTCCCGCAGCTCGACCGTGAGCAGGTCGACGATCCGCTGAGCTTGACCCAGCAGCATCCGGTCCTGGCGGGCGGCCAGGCCGGCGATTCCTTCCAGGACCGTCTGCTCGGTCTTCTCCGACAGCCCCTTCACCGTTCGCAGCCGCCCGGCCTGGGCCGCGGCCCGCAGGTCCCCGAGGGTCTTCACCCCCAGGGTTTCGTAGACGAGCTTGACCGTCTTGGGCCCGAGCCCCGGGACCTGGAGCATCTCGACGAGGCTGGGTGGCACCTCCGCGCGAAGTCGATCGTAGAGGCGCATATGGCCTGACGCGACCAGCTCGGCGATCTTGTCGCTGATCGCCTGGCCGACGCCCGGAATGCGCGGCCGTTCGCCGCGGCGGTAGGCGTCCGGGACGTCGATCGGGCTGTGCGCCAGGGCATCTGCCGCGCGGTGGTAGGCCACCGTCTTGAAGACGAGCTCGCCCTGGACCTCGAGCATGTCGCCGATCTCATGGAAGACCCTGGCCAGGTCGCCGTTCGTCAGGGTCTCGGCAGTGGCGGGATCGGGGGTGGTTGGGCTGGCCGTGGCGGTATCGCGCGCGATGGCGGGATCGGTCGCGCTGGCGGGACCGGTCGCGCTGGCGGGACCGGCGTGGTCGCGGGGCATCGTCGGATGGTAGCCGTCACGGCCCGGTCCGGCCGAGGAGACGCTGCCAGGGCCCGGCGCCCGACGTTAGACGGCGATCACCCTGTTGCGCCCGGCGCCCTTCGCGGCGTAGAGGGCGCGATCGGCCCGCTCGATCAGAGCCCGGATCGGCTGGTCGGGGGCATCCGACACGGCGACGCCCACGGACACCGTGACCCCGTCGACGCCGAGTGACCGGAGGTCCAGCAGGGCGGCCGCGCGGCGCACCCGCTCGCCGATCTCGAGGGCCACCTGAGCCGTGGGGTTGCGCAGCAGCACGGCGAACTCCTCGCCACCGTACCGCGCCGGCACGTCATCGTCGCGGACCGCGCCGGCAATCGCATCGGCCACCATGCGCAGGACGCGATCGCCCAGGGCATGACCGTGGTCGTCGTTGAGGCTCTTGAAGCGATCGATATCGATCATCAGGACGCCGATTGCATCGTCCGCCCTGCGCCGCCGCGCCAGCAACCCACAGAACTCCTCGAAATAGCGGCGATTGGGCAGCCCCGTCAGGACGTCCGTCGCGGCGCGCGCCTCGGCCGCCCGATGGGAGTAGACGCGCTCGAGGGCGGCCGACGCCTCCAGGGCCGCCCCGCCCAGGATGCGCTGGGCTGCGGCCGGCCACGGATCGGCCGTCCGTCGTGACAGGACGATCGCCCCGACGACGCCGGACCCGGTCACCAGGGGCGCCGCGATCGTGTGCTTGAGCCCGTAGACTGTCTGCACGCGCGATGCGATCCGGTCCGCGACACGGCCGGCGGGCCCGCCGCGGGCTGGCCGGGGCACCGAGTCCGCCCGTTCCGGGCCGCGCGCGGTCATCGCCCGTAACGACGCCACCGCGCCGAGGGCCGACCATGTGCGCCGGCGATCCGGCCGGTCCGTTCGATCGGTGGCGCGCCGGCCCCGTGCCGGACCGTCGTGAGCGGTTCGCGTCGCCATCGGCACGTGAGCCGTTTCCACCGTTGCCGTCCGCGAACCAACGCCGACACCCGTCGAGGCGACCCGGCGCGATCGGGCCGACGCGGGCGCGCCGCCTCGATCGGCTCCGACCCAGCCGGCGGCCACTGGCACGAGCTCCGGCTCGCCGGCCCGGACCGGCATGCCCGACGGCAGCCGCTCGCCCAGAGTGGAACCGCGTCCCGCATCGGCGCCGTGCCCGGCACGGTCGTCGGACCCGTCGACCCCGCCACGTACCCCGCCATGCGTCGCGCCGGCGAATGGGGCGTTTCCCGCGTCCAGGGCCGGTAGAACCGTCCTCGTGCTGGGGACGCCGGGGCGCTGGCTGACCAGCGTCGCCTCGAGGATCTCGGTACCTGGTCGGAGGCGCACGACGACGATGTGGTCGGCGCCGGTCCCGGCGCCGAGGTCTTCCACGATGGCGTCCACGATGGCGTCCGGGGACACCGACCGGGACAGGCCCTGCAGGATCCGGGCGAAGCTCTCGGCCTCCGATCGGCGGCCTTCTTCGAGCGCGGCCACGGCGTCGCGATGGGTCACGACCGCCAGCCCGACGACGACCACGAGGCCCGCCAGGATCCAGTCGATCCGACCGGACTGGCCGACCGCGAGGTGGAAGATGGTCACCAGGCCCAGGACGAAGAACGATCCGGCGAGGAACCACCAGGACCGTCGAATTCGGCGGTCATGCGGGCTGTTGTCGATGGACGTTTGGGTGAGGCGGCCGGCCACGAGTCAAAGGATGCGCGCGCCACGGGAGGCCGTCCAGTCAGGCTGGGCAGTACCTCTGGCCGGGTTGGCCCAGTACCTCCGTACTACCGTGTGCTCAGGAGCCGTCCCCCGGCGCTCCGGCTGCCGAGGCGGCAGTCGATGCCGGCCGCGGTCGATTGCGCCTTCCGTCGCGCGAGCCTGCGTGGCCTTCGAGCATGGGCGCACTGGCCAGCCCGGCGCCATGTCCACCCGAATCCTTGACCCGATAGAGCGCCCGGTCGGCCGCGGCGATGAGCTGGCGGCCCGAGCGGCCATCGCCGGGGAAGGTGGCCACGCCGATGGAGGCCGCGATGGGCACGGCGCCGCGCCCCTCGGTCTCGAACGACCGCTGCCGGAAGGCGGCCAGGATCCGGCCCGCCACGGCCTGTGCCGCGTCGCTGTCTGAGTCGGGCAGGATGACCGCGAACTCGTCTCCGCCGTAGCGCGCGGGAACGTCCGAGGCTCGCAGGGTGGACCGGATGAGCTCGGCAGCCCAGACCAGGACGCGGTCGCCATACAGGTGGCCGAAGGTGTCGTTGACCAGCTTGAAGTCGTCGAGATCGATCATGAGCAGGCCCAGCGGAGATCGCGAACGTTGGGCTCGGAGGGTCTCCTCGCCAAGGCGCTCATGGAGGAACCGGTGATTGTAGAAGCCGGTCAGCTGGTCCCGGTCGGCCAGGTTGCGAGCATCCTCGTAGAGCTTGGCGTTCTCGAGGGCCATTGCCGCTTCGTTGGCCATGGTCCGGGCGAATTCGATCCGCGACTCGTCGAGCCGGACCGCGCTGCTGGAGATGATCTCCACGAGTCCGATCGATTGACCCTTCGCGACGAGCGGCATCATGACGAGGGTGTGGGTGCCCTCGCTCCGCATGAGGGCGATCTCCGCCGGATCGCCGTTCGGGTCGTCGACGTCGATGATCACGGTGGCCTGCTCACTCAGCACGCGCATCGTCTCCGGATAGCCGTCCAGCGCGTACTCCGCGGCCACCTTGGCGGGCCGCTCGCGAGGGTGGTAGCCCCAGGTCAGGACGCTGTGGCTGGACCGGTCCCAATAGCTGATCGCGCATTGGTCGACGCCCATCGACTCGGCCACGTAGCGAGCGATCAGATCGGCCACCGTGCGCGGCTCGAGGCTGTTGGCAAGCTCGCTGCCCATGTCCAGCAGGCGTCGCAATTCGCCTGCCAGGGCCTGGGTTCGAGCCACGAGGCGGGCCGACTCGAGCGCGGTGGCGGCCTGATCGGCCAGGATCGTGAGGAGGCGAAGGTCTTCGTCGTCGAACTGATTGAGGCCCAGCTTGGAGAGCGTGATCGCGCCGAGGATCTGCTCGTCGTACTTCATGGGCACCACGAGCATCGATTCGTCGATGTCGTCGGTGCCCGGGATCGTCATGCCCCGCGAGTCGGCGTTGGCGTCGGCGATCAGCAGTGGCTGTCCGTGCAGGGCGACCCAGCCGGTGAATCCCTGGCCCAGCTTGGCACGAAGGACCGCCATGTCCACGTTCTCGTAGGCGCCCACGCGGCCTTCGAACGCGATGGGCACGACGTCGTCCGGCGCCTCGACGACGTACACCCGGGCGTTGTGATAGTCGATGATCCGGCGAGTCTCCTCCACGATCGCCCGACCGACGGACTCCACGCTGTTCTGGCGGGTCATCCGGGCCGACGCCGCCTGCAGCACGGCCATCCGGGCGGCTGACGTGCGGGCCTTGTCGAAGAGCTCGGCGTTGTGGATGGCGACCGAGGCATGCGTGGCCAGCGCCGCCACGAACTCGACGTCGGAACCGCTCCAGTGGCGGGGTGTCCTGGAGACCGCGCTGATCGCGCCCATCACCCGACCGTGATGGATCAGCGGCATCACCAGGTCAGACGCGATCGGCTTGATGGCCGCGATCCGGCCGTACAGCTGCCGATGGAACGGATCGCTACGCACGCTGTCCGCGACCCGCGGCCGTCCGGTGCGGAACATCTCCGCGAACCAGCCCTCGTCGATGCGGACGCTGGGCAGCTGCCGAGCGGCCGAATCTTCGATGCCCGCCCACGCGGCAACCTCCAGCGTGTCCCCCCGCCTGATCCGGATCGTCGTGCCGTCCGCGTGCAGCATGCGCTGGGTCTCTGTGACCACGATCTCCAGGACCTCGGCCCGGTCGACGGTCCTGGTCAGGCGTTCGGCGATGCCGAGGATGCCGATTCGGGCCGACATTCGAGCATCGACTCCAGACTCGCCCATCGGGCTGCCGGCGAGCCGGGCGAACAGAGCGCGGAGCCTGCCAGGCAGGAGAGGCCGCGAGGGCGGCGTGGAGGCAGCCGGCATGTTCGCCGCCGGCGTGCCGACTGACGGCGTGTTGGCGGCCGGCGTGCCCACAGATGGCATGCCCGGCTCGGCCTCGACTCCTCCGTCGGATGGGTCGCCCGGGGCCCCGGATCGAACGAGGGACACGGGTCTTTCGGGTTGCGCGCTCATCGCTCGGAGGGTCCCATGGACCGGCCGGCCGGGACGCCTCCACGGTGGTACCAGCGACTGCCCGCGAATGTACCGCCGGGCCGCGGGTCGGTCCGTCACGCCCGCTCGCGCGACGCGATTGCCACTCTCTGCGAGCCGCGGCTACACTCAGCGCGGTTCAGATGGCACCCCGCGTGCACGGGCCTGCCGAGAGCCCGTCCAAGCAACCTGGAGGAACACTCCCTCGGTGGAGACCGGACCCAGTACCCGCGGCATCCAACCGGTGACTCCGGCGATGGATGCCAAGGCCAAGCCCCTGGTCCGCGTCCGCTAGGCGTCGGCGGTCGGCCCGTCAGGATCGACCGCGCCACAAGCGGGCAGGATCCGTCCGCGAGGTGGCAGATGCTCTACCTGAGCCAGGTGATCGGCCGGCCGGTGCGCGACCGGCAGGACGAGCCGATCGGCAAGGTCGCCGATCTCATCGTCGCCGTCGGCGAGCCCTATCCGCCCGTGACCGGCCTCGTCGTCCAGACCGAGGGCCGCCGGATCTTCGTGCCCTGGTCGTCCGTGGCGTCGCTCGATGAAGGCGGCGCGCGGCTGCGGACCCGCACGATCGACATCGACAAGTTCCGCCAGCGGCCGGACGAGATCCTCCTGCGGGAGAACCTCCTCGACAAGCAGATCGTCGACATCGACGGGCGCAAGGTGGTCCGGGTGAACGACCTGCGGCTCGACGAGGTCGCCGGGGTCATCCGCCTCGTGGCGGTCGACGTCGGTGGGGCCGGACTGCTCCGCCGGCTTGGGTTCGAAGGTCCGTTCCGGACGCTCGCCCGCAACTTCCGGATGGCCGTCCCCGAGAAGTACATCGACTGGGAGGACGTCGACCCGGTCGAGACGTCGATCGCGTCGATCAAGCTTCGCATCCCTCACCAGGGCCTTGCGGAGCTGCATCCGGCGGACCTGGCAACGATCATCGACCAGCTCGCACCGCGCGACCGCGCGGGCGTCCTGGCCTCGCTCGATGACGAGGCGGCCGCAGATGCCATCGAGGAGATGGAGCCGGACACGCAAGTCGAGGTCCTCGAGGATCTCGAGCCGGCGCGTGCCGCCGACATCCTGGAGGAGATGTCTCCCGACGACGCCGCCGACCTGGTCGCCGACCTGTCCGAGTCGGCCCGCGACGAGATCCTCGCGCTGATGGAGCGCGAGGAGGCCGCCGAAGTGCGGGAGCTGCTTGGCTATCCGGAGGATACGGCCGGCGGAATCATGACGACCGAGTTCGTCGCGGTCCCGGCGACCCTGACCGCCGCGGAGACCATCGACCGACTCCGGGAGCTCGAGCCGGACGCGGAGACGATCTACTACGTCTACGTCACCGACGACGAGGGTCGACTGGTCGGCGTCCTGTCGCTGCGCGATCTCATCGTGGCGCCGCCCGACACGGCGATCTCGGAAGTGATGATTCGCGAACCGGTCGCGGTCGGCGCTCTCGCCGACCAGGACGAGGTGGCCGAGGTCGTCGCCCACTACAACCTGCTGGCTGTTCCAGTCGTGGACGACGATGGCCGGCTGGCCGGCATCGTGACCGTCGACGACGCCATTGACACGGTCCTGCCGACGGCCTGGAAGAAGCGCCTCCCGCGCCTGTTCGCACGATGACCGGTGCCTGAGCGGCCGTCGGTCAAGGCGGTGGCCCGCCAGGCCGGCGCTGGCGCGCGGCAGGCGGTGGGCCGGGTCGGGCGCGGCCGCGGCCAGGGACCGCCCGGGCCGCCCCGGATCGGCCCGCTCGCCCACCTCCTCGATCGAATCGAGCACCGCGAGTTCCTCCGGCTGCGCGGCCGCTTCCGCGGGCGGCGGGGCCTCATCGCGTTTCTGGCGGTGATGGGACCGGGTCTCATTGCGGGCATCGCCGGCAACGACGCCGGCGGCATCACGACCTATTCGGTGTTGGGCGCCCGGACCGGTCTCGCGCTGCTGTGGGTCTTCCCCATCACCATCGCGATCCTGGCCGTCGTCCAGGAGATGGTGGCCCGGCTGGGAGTGGTCACCGGCCAGGGGTTGTCGGACCTCATCCGGGATCGGTTCGGCGTCCGCTGGACGGTCTTCGCGATGGCGGTTCTGCTGATCGCCAACGTCGCCAACACCGTCGCCGAGTTCGCCGGGGCGTCCCTTGCCCTGGGCATCTTCGGGGTGCCGCAGATCGTGGTGGTGCCCGTGGTTGCGGCTGCCATCTGGGCTCTCGTCCTGTTCGCGAGCTACCGGACGGTGGAACGGATCTTCCTGTCCGTCTCCCTCGTGTTCGTCACCTACATCGCGTCGGCCGTGCTGGCACACCCCGACTGGGGCCAGGTGGGCCGCGCCCTCGTCACCCCTCGACTCGACGTGTCTGCCGAGGTGTTGCTGCTCCTGGTGGCGGTCGTCGGCACCACGATCACGCCGTACATGCAGTTCTACCTGCAGAGCGCGGTCGCGGAGAAAGGGATCGACGAGGAGGAGCTGCGGCTCGAGCAGGCCGACGCGATCGGAGGCGCGATCTGGACGAACGTCATTGCCATCTTCATCGTCGTGGCCACCGCCTCGACGGTCTTCGGCCATGGCCAGATCGAGACGGCCGCCGACGCGGCTCGAGCCCTGGAACCGGTGGCGGGCCAGTTCGCCGAGGTGTTGTTCGCCGTGGGATTGTTCGGCGCGTCCGTCCTGGCCGCCACGATCATGCCCATCTCGACGGCCTTCGTGATCTGCGAGGCCTTCGGCTGGGAGTCGGGCGTCGGCAAGCGCTTCTCCGATGCGCGCGCGTTCTTCGGCATCTACACGTTCGTCCTCGTCGCGGGCGCGCTGATCGTGCTGCTGCCCGGGCTGGGCCTGACCGGCCTGATCGTCGGATCGCAGAACCTCCAGGGCTTGCTGCTGCCGGTGGTGCTCGTGTTCCTCGTCCTGCTCGTCAACGACCGCGCGATCATGGGCCGCCACGCCAACGGCCGACTCGGCAACGTGGTCGCCTGGACCGCCGTTGGCCTGGTCGTCGTGCTCGACGCCGTCCTGATCGTGGTCACGGTCCTGGGAGGCTTGGGGGTCAGGCTCGGCTAGGCAGCTGGTGCCGGCGCCGGAGCTCATGCACGTGCCCTGGGCCCTCGCAGCTCGTTCACCATCAGCGAACAAACCCGGCAAACTCGCCCGTCCGGCGCCGATGGAGGAGGCCCACGACGCCCGGCCAGACGTCGCGAACCTGCCGAGGCCCGGCCCGCCGCGCGCCGGCACGATCGGGTGGGCGTGCAGACCCGTCTACGAACTCGTAGCGTCGTCAGTTTGGGTCGAGATGAGAGCGCGATAAGCGTCGTTTGTTCTCCCATGGCGAACGCGGACCGAGACCCCTGCCAATGGGGCGCGCGAGGAGCGAACGACATACCAGGTGCACGTCACGCCGCGAACACGACCGGCGGCGTGGTTCGGGCAGCGATCTATGAGGGCGACCGGCAGCTGCGGCGAGCAGCGTCGAGGGCCGGCGAAGAGGCCCGTGCCGCCAGACTCCGGGCAGGGTTGAGCGTTACATCATCACGAGGCCGCCGTCGACGGCCAGCACCTGGCCGGTGATGTAGGCAGCCTCGTCCGAGGCGAGGAAAGCGACGGCAGAGGCGACCTCCTCGGCCGTCCCGAACCTTGCGAGCGGAGTGCGCTTGACGATCTCGTCCTTGAGCGCGTCGGGCAGGTCCTGGGTCAGCTCGGTGAGGACGAAGCCCGGCGCGACGGCATTGGCGGTGATGCCCCGCGACGCCAGCTCTCGGGCTGTGGCCTTGGTCAGCCCGATCAGGCCGGCCTTGGCCGCGCTGTAGTTGGCCTGGCCTGTCTGGCCGGCCTGGCCCGAGACGCTGGTGATGTTCACGATCCGCCCGCCCCGCGCCTTGAGCATCGGCCGGCTGACCGCCTTGGTCGTGTAGAACGCCCCGAACAGGTTCGTCTCCAGCACCGACCGCCAGTCGTCGAGATCCATCCGCATGATGAGATCGTCGCGGGTGATCCCGGCGTTGTTGACCAGGATGTCCACCTTGCCGAACGCCTCCAGGGCCGCCTTCACCAGCCCTTCCGCCGCCACCGGGTCGGTCACGTCACCCTGGAACGCCACGGCGCGGCGGCCCAACCCCTCGATCGAGGTAGCCGTGGAAGCGGCGGCCGCCTCGTTCCCGCGGTAGCTGAGCGCGACATCGGCTCCCTGCTCCGCCAGCCGAAGACAGATCGCCCGTCCGATGCCGCGCGACCCGCCGGTGACGACGGCACTCTTGCCGGACAGGTCGATCACGCGTGGACCTCCTCCTGACGACCGTCGCCGGCGCCCGACGCCGGCGCCGGCTCGCCCGGCGCAACGTCGTCGAGGTCCAGGTCATGACCGGCAACCGGGCGAGCCATGAGCGCGGCGAGGGCCGGCGGGATGGGATCCACCGAGCTCCAGTCGAGCGGCGGCCTGATCGTGACGGCCTCCGGGCCCACGGTCTCGGCCAGCGCACCGCGGCTCGGGTCAGCGGTCCACTGCAAGGCGATCGCGCCACTGGTGAACCCAGCCCCGAACGCAACCATGACGACGTGGTCGCCGATCTTGACCCTGCCGCTGTCGACCGCCTCGGCGAGGGCGATCGGGATCGACGCCGCCGATGTGTTCCCGTAGCGGTCGACGTTGACGAACATCCGCTCCATCGGCAGGCCCAGCCCTTTGGCGACCGCGTCGATGATCCGGATGTTCGCCTGATGCGGAATGAACAGGTCGATGTCGGAAGCCTGGAGCCCGGCCTGTTCCACGGCGGCCAGCGCCGTCGTGGCGAGCGTCCGGGTCGCGAAGCGGTACGTCTCGCGGCCCTCCATCCGGATGAAGTGCTCGCCCCGGTTGACCGTCTCGACGCCCGGCGGCGCCTTCGCGCCGCCGGCCGGCAGCCAGATCATGTAGGCGCCGGAGGGCTCTGTCGTGAGCTCGATGCCCAGCCCGCCGCCCGGCTGGTCCGAGGCGGACAGGACCACCGCGCCGGCCCCATCGCCGAACAGGATGCACGTGTTGCGGTCCGTGTAATCGAGGAATCGGGTCAGGGTCTCGGCGCCGATGACGAGGACGTGCCGGGCCATCCCGCTCGTGATGTGGGCGTGCGCGCTCGCGTACGCGTACACGAAGCCGCTGCACGCGGCCATGACGTCCATGGCGACGGCCCGCGTGTTGCCGATCGCCTCCTTGACCAGCGCCGCCGTCGATGGCATCCAGTAGTCCGGCGTGAGCGTGCCCAACAGGATGAGGTCGATGTCGTCCGGATCGAGGCCGGCGACCGCGAGCGCGCGGAGGCTGGCCACCGCGGCCATGGAGGCGGTCGTCTCGTTGGCCGCCGCGACTCGCCGTTCACGGATCCCGGTCCGGCTGCGGATCCACTCGTCGGAGGTGTCGACGATTCGTTCGAGGTCGGCGTTGGTCAGGACCTGGCTCGGGGCATAGCGACCCCAGCCGGTGATGTGGGCCCGGCGGGGAGCGCCGGTCGTCGCGTTGGGCTGCGGAACGGTCACAGTGGCTCGACCTCGATGAGCGGTTGCTTTGCCTTGACGAGTGCCCCGCTCTCCGCAACGATGCGGACGACGCGGCCGGCCAGGTCACTCTTGATCTCATTGAATAGCTTCATGGCCTCGATCAGCCCGATGACGGTCCCCACCGCGACCTCGCCGCCGACGGTGACGAACGGGGCGGATCCGGGTGCCGGCGAGCCATAGAAGATGCCCGTGAGCGGCGCCTTGATCGACGGCCGCTCAGGCGGAACCGTCACGACCGGCGGGCCGGCCTGGGATGCCCCGACATCCGCGGCCGCCCCGAGCGCATCCTGCGGCAGCGCGGACGGCTTGCGGAGAACCAGGCCGGTGCCGCCCGCCTCGACCTCCAGCTCGGCAAGGTCACTCCGCTCGAGCAGGGCGATCAAGCGGTCCACGAGGTCCAGAAGAGAGGCGTCGCCATTCCCCAGCCGAGGGCCGGGAGCCGGCGACCCGCTCCTCTTGCGCGCCCCAGCAGATCGTTCGAGCGCCGCGCGTTCCAGCGCTGCGAGCTCCGGCGAAACGGGCTCCGGGACCAACGGCTGCTGGTCCGGGGACTGCTGGACGATCGGCTGCTCCACGAAGGCCTGGGCGAGCGGCTGCTGGGCGAGCGGCTGCTGGGCGAGCGGCTGCTGGGCGAGCGGCTGCTGGGCGGCCGGTTCCTGCGCGTCGGTCACGCCTGCCACCGGCGAAAGATGAGGGCGCTGTTCTGGCCGCCGAAGCCGAACGAATTGCTCAACGCCACGTCGATCGTCGCGGAGCGGGCCGAGCCGGTGACGAGGTCCAATCCCTCGGCGGCCTCGTCGGGATCGTCGAGGTTGATGGTCGGCGGGACGCAGCCGGTCCGGATCGCCTGGATCGTGGCCATCGCCTCGATCGCGCCGGCCGCACCCAGCGTGTGGCCGATCATGCTCTTGTTGGCCGTGATGACGACCGCCGGCGCGTGATCGCCGAAGATCGTCGTGATCGCCTGGAGCTCGGCGCGGTCGCCTTCGGGCGTGGACGTCGCGTGCGCATTGACGTGCTGGATCTCATCCGCCCGGAGGCCGGCCTTCTCGATGGCGCGGCGCGCAGCACGGACCGCTCCGATGCCGCCCGGCGCGGGCAGCGTCAGGTGCGATGCATCCGCGGTCGCACCGTAGCCGACCAGCTCGGCGAGCGGCTCTGCGGCGCGGGCGAGCGCATGGTCGAGCTCCTCGAGGACGAGCACCCCGGCACCCTCGCCGATGACGAATCCGTCCCGGCCGTTGTCGAACGGTCGCGAGGCGGCTGCCGGGTCGTCGTTCCGGGTGGACAGCGCGCGCATCGCCGCGAAGCCGCCCACCAGCGCCTCGAAGATGCCGGCCTCCGCGCCCCCGGCGAGCATGATCTCAGCATCCCCCCGGCGGATCGTCTCGGCCGCCTCACCGATGGCGTGGCCGCCGGTCGCGCAGGCGGACACGGTCGCGAAGTTCGGCCCGAGGGCGCCGAACGTGATCGCGAGCTGGCCGGCGCCCACGTTGGGGATGCCCATCGGGATGAAGAACGGGCTGATCCGATCCGGCCCGCGCAGGACGCTGATCCCGATGTTCTCGATGAGCGTCCCCACGCCGCCCAGGCCCGTGCCCAGGATGACGCCGGTCGCCTCGGCGAGCTCGCCCTCCAGCCGATGCGGCAGGCCCGCCTGGTCCATCGCTTCGCGCGTGGCGACGAGCCCCAGGGCGATGTAGCGGTCCATCCGCCGGAGCTCCTTGCGGTCAAGGACGTGACTCGCGTCGAGGTCGACGACCTCGCCGGCGATCCGGGAGGCGATGCGCGACGGATCGAAGGCCTGGATCGTGCGGATGCCGCTGCGGCCGGCAACAAGCCCCGCCCAGGTCGACTCGACGGTATTGCCCAGGGCGCTGACCACGCCCATCCCCGTGACGACCACGCGCCGGCTGCTCACCGGACGAGCTTCCCGGTCCGGACGGTGGCGGCCCGGTAGATATCGCCGGGCAGGCCCCGCGAGGACAGCGCGTTGCTGACCTCCAGAACGTCGTACTCCGTCCGCTGGATGGCGGCGTTGACGTGCTCCCCATCGAGCTCGATCAGCGCCCACGATGCGGTCGGGTCGCCGTCGAAGACGTAGCCGGCCGAGCCGTCGTTGACGATCTGCTTCCAGCCGAAGTCGCGAACCTCCGGCAGATGGGTGTGGCCGCAGCAGACGAGCCGGGCGTCGGTCCGGGATAGCCGCTCGATCGTCACCGACGGATCGAGAGCCTGGTCGAAGCCCGCGGTCTGCGAGCCGGGCGATGCGTGGGTGACCAGCACGAGCGTGTCCTCGACGCGCAGCCGGCGCTCGGCGGGCAGGCGCCGGAGCCAGTCGAGGCTCTCGTCGCCGATGGCCTCATGAGCCCATTCGGCGGCGTAGCGGATCGCATCCGTCACGCCCTCGAGCCACGGAAACGCCGCCGCCCAGTCGAAGTCGGCGACGGCGATGTCCGTGTTGCCCTGGACGACGAGGGCGCCGGCGGCCTCCATCTCGCGGATGCCGTCGATCGTGGCGGCCGGCTCCGGGCCGTTGAGGACGTGGTCGCCGGCGATGAGGATCGCGTCCGGCTTGGCGCTCGCGATCGCCGTGCGCACGGCGGCCAGCGCGGTCGCGTTGCCATGGACGTCCGACAGGACCGCGATCCGGGCCGTCATCGCAGCACCGAGGCGTCCGGGATGATGAAGCTCAGCGTCGCCTCGCAGGCGACCTCGCCGTCGACGCTGGCGACCGCCCGACCCCGCCCGAACCTGCGGCCGAGCTTTTCCATCGTCACCTCCAGGCGGAGGGTATCGCCGGGGGATACCACTCGCTTGAAGCGGCAGTCCTCGATGCCCGCGAACAGGCCGATGCGATCCCCGAAGCCGGGCTGCCTGCCGACGTAGACGGCCATCGTCTGGGCCAGCGCTTCCACCTGGAGGACGCCCGGCATCACCGGCAGGCCGGGAAAGTGGCCCTGGAAATACCACTCGCTCGCGGTGACGGCCTTCAGGCCGACGATCCGGCTGCGATCGGGCTCGTACTCGACGATCCGATCGACCAGCAGGAACGGCCAGCGATGGGGGATGAGCGCCTGGATCTCGGCCGTCGTAAGGACGGGGCCGGCCGTCTCGGCCGGCCGGCCCGTCCCGGTGGTCGGCTCGCTGGTCGCCTCTGTCACACGTTTCTCCCGGTCATGGCTTGGTCGAGTGTCCACCGCCGCCGGCCGGCGCAGAGGACGAACGCGTGCATCCCTGCACGGTGGAGCGGCGCGGACACCGGCCCGCCGCTCGGGTCACGCCCGGCTCCCGGCGGCGAGGAAGGCCGCGCTGCCCACCCGATCCAGCAGGTTCGTCGTCACCCGGCCCTCCAGGAACGCCTCGTTGGCCAGCAGGGCCTGATGGATGGGAATGTTGGTGGTCAATCCCTCGATGAGGAGCTCATCCAGGGCGGCCCGACCGCGGGCGATCGCGGACGGCCGATCCGGCCCCCAGACGATGAGCTTGCCCAGCAGCGAGTCGTAGAAGGGCGGCACGTCGTAGCCCGCATAGAGATGCGAGTCCACCCGGACCCCCGGGCCGCCGGGGACGACCAGGCGCTCGACGACGCCGGCCTGCGGCCGGAACTCGTGGGCGGCGTCCTCGGCGTTGATCCGGAACTCGATGGCGTGGCCCCGCGACACGACGTCCGCCTGGGTGAAGGCGAGCGGCTCCCCCGCCGCGATCCTGATCTGGCTGACCACCAGGTCGATCCCGGTCAGCATCTCGGTCACCGGGTGCTCGACCTGGATCCGGCAGTTGATCTCGATGAAGTAGAAGTTGCTGTCGCGGTCGACGAGGAACTCCAGCGTTCCCACGTTCTCGTAGCCGGCCGACACGACAGCCCGAAGCGCGCGCTCCGCGAGCTCCAGCCGGGCGGCCGGCTCGAGCGCGGGCGTCGGCGCCTCCTCGATGATCTTCTGATGCCGCCGCTGGACCGAGCAGTCGCGCTCGCCGAGGTGGACGCCGTGACCGTAGCGGTCGACCACCACCTGGACCTCGACGTGGCGGTTGTCCTCGAGCCATTTCTCCAGGTAGAGCGAGTCGTCGCCGAACGCCGAGCGCGCCTCCGAGCGGCAGATCTTGAGGGCCGATTCGAGCTCGCGCGGCGAGCGCACCATGCGCATGCCCTTGCCGCCCCCGCCCGCGGATGGCTTGATGAGCACCGGAAAGCCGATCCGCTCGGCCTCGTCGAGTGCATTCGCATCGTCGCGGAGCATGCCGTGGGAGCCAGGGATGGTTGGCAACCCGTAGCCGCCGAGCAGGCGCCGAGTGGCTTCCTTGGACGCGAAGCGCTCGAGGACGGACGGTGGCGGTCCGATGAATGTCAGGCCGTGGGCGCGGACGACTTCGGCAAAGCCCTCGTCCTCGGACAGGAACCCGTAGCCCGGATGGATCGCCTCACAGCCGGTCACGAGGGCCGCACTGATCATGGCGGGCGCAGACAGGTAGCTGCGCTTGGCGTCCGCCGGCCCGATGCAGATCGCCTCGTCCGCGAGCTGGACCGGCAGGCTCTCCCGATCCGCCTCGCTGTAGGCGACGACGGCGCCTACCCCCAGCGTCCGGCAGGCCCGCAGAATGCGGAGGGCGATCTCGCCCCGATTCGCGATGAGGATCTTGCCGAACATCAGCTCCCGGCCTCACCGACCGGCGCCGGCGCACTCACCAGCTCGATCCGGACGAGGTCCTGGCCGTATTCGACCGCATCGCCGGGCTCGACCAGGGTCGCCCCCAGGATCCCGTCCACCGGGCTTGCGACCTCCTGGCGGACGCCCAGCACGTCCACGTGGCCGATCCGATCGCCGGCCCGGACCCGTGTTCCGGGCCGCATCTCGGGACGGGGCTGGAAGATCCCGACCGCCGGCGAGGTGGCCATCGCGCGATGGACTCCCGCCCGGGCGACGTCGGCACCGTCGGCCGATCCCTGCCTGCCCGACCGGCCCGCTGCGAGCGAGCCATGCCCATCGCGGCCCGACGCCGCCAGATGGCCCTCCAGTGCGGCCGGCGGGTGGCCGTGGCCCGCATGGCCCGGCTGCGGTCGGGACGGCCGATCGGTGGCCCGCCGGCCCGGATTGGCGCCGGTCGGCGCATCGGGATCGACCGCCCGCCTGAGGCGAACTTTCCATGCGCCCTCGCGAATCTCGATCTCACCGAGACCGCTGGCGCCCAGCTTGGCGACAAGAGCCGGCAACAGGTCCTCGCTCAGCCGGCCGATCGAAGCGTGATCCTCGAGGCGCTCGGCGAGCCGGCGCGGATCGGCTCCACCGGACTGGGCGGTGGCGCCGGGAGGACGGGCGGTCAGGCGGCGGGAGCGGGCGTTCCTGACGGCCACTGATCAGACCTCCCCACGGGCCGGCGGCTCGTCGGCCCGGCCGGATGGCGGTCCCGGGATCTGGCCGGAGATCTGGCCGGCGCCGCTGCGGGCCGACCCGAGGAGGGTCCGAAGCCGGTCGGTGAGGCCGGGCCGTTCGAGCGCCGGCGGCGCGGGCTGGCTGACCACGCTATAGGCCCCCATCGAGCGATAGCGCCGGTAGCGCGCCTCGATGAGCGCGTCGAGCGGCTGCCGCTCAAGCGTGCCGAGCTGGTCGCCGATCGCCATCTTCAGCCGGCGAGCGGTTTCGGCGTGATCGGATTGGGCGCCACCGCTCGGCTCGCTGACGACGATGTCGACCACGCCGAGCGCCTGCTGCTCGGTCGCGGTCATCTTCATCGCCAGGGCGGCGGCCGGCGCCTCGTCCGGGGTCCGCCACAGGATCGATGCGCAGCCTTCAGGGCTGATCACCGAGTAGACCGCGTTCTCCAGGGCGATGACCACGTCACCCACCGCGATCGCGAGGGCGCCGCCCGAGCCACCCTCGCCGGTGATCACCGCCACGATCGGCGTGCGCAGGCGGGACATCACACCCACCGAGCGGGCGATCGCCTCGGCGATGCCCCGCTCCTCCGACTCGGGGCCCGGATGGGCTCCAGGCACGTCGACGAAGGTTATGACCGGCAGGCGGAATCGCTCGGCGACCTCCATCAGGCGGATGGCCTTGCGGTAGCCCTCCGGGTGGGGCATGCCGAAGTTGCGGCGGATGTTCTCCTCGGTCTCCGCACCCTTCTGCTGGCCGATGACCATGACCCGCCGACCGTCCAGGCGGGCGAACCCGCCGACGAGGGCCGGATCGTCGCCGAAGAAGCGATCGCCGTGCAGCTCGATGAACTCGTCGGCCATCGCCTGGATCAGCTCGAGCGTGTGGGGCCGCTTCACGTTGCGGGCGGCCTGGACCCTCGCCCAGACGGCATCGCGCGGCGCCAGCGGCGGCGAGGTGTCGGCGTCGCGGCGGGCGGCATCGTCCCGGCCGCGACCGAGCAACCGGTCAACCATGGCGCGGTTCCCGGTCGAGCGGGGCGGCAGCCACGGTCAGGCTGGCTTCGACCGCGGTGGCGTCCTCGGTGGCCGTTTCGGGCTCCGCGCGATCAGCCAGCGGACCGTTCCGGGGCGTGGACAGCGTCACCGCCTGGGTGCCGCTGGGCGCCACTGCCGCGGAGGCTGTCGGCGGGCCATTGGATGGCGGCGGGCCATTGGGTGGCGGTGGACCATTGCGTGGCAGTGGGCGATTGCGTGGCACTGGGCCATTGGGTGGCGGCTCCTCCGGCTCCAGGTCGGGCATGACACGGTCGGCGAGCGCGCTCAGGAACGACAACGGCCGGAATGCCGGCACGCTCAGCGTGTCGACGGCCGGCTCGCCGAAGCTGGCCGGGACGAGGTAGCGCAGCAGCGCCGAGATCTCGGCGCGAAGGTCGGACCGGTGCACGACCCGGTCGAGGAAGCCGTGCTCGAACAGGAACTCCGATCGCTGGAAGCCCGGCGGCAGCTCGGCCGCGATCGTGCTCGCCGTCACCCGGGCGCCGGCAAAGCCGATGAGAGCGTTGGGCTCGGCCAGGTTCACATCACCCAGGGCCGCGTAGGACGCGAAGACCCCGCCGGTCGTCGGGTCGGTCAGGATCGAGATGAACGGCACGCCCTCGGACCTCAGGCGCTCGAGGGCGCCGACGGTCTTGGCCAGCTGCATCAGAGCGAGGGTCCCTTCCTGCATCCGCGCGCCGCCCGATGCGGACACGATGATGAGGGGGACACGCGCCTCCAGGGCCGCCTCCGCCGCCCGGGTCACCTTCTCGCCGACGACGCTGCCCATGGAGCCGCCCATGAAGCCGAAGTCCATGACGCAGATGGCAACCACGCCGCCGTCGATCCGGCCGAAGCCCCAGACGGCCGCGTCCCTCAGGCCGGTCGCCGCCTGGGCCGCCGCGAGACGCTCCGGATAGGGCTTCTGATCGACGAATTCAAGTGGATCCAGCGACTGGAGGCCTTCGTCGTGCTCTTCGAACGAGCCGGCGTCCAGGAGGAGGTCCAGGCGAGCCGCGGCGGACAGGCGGAAGTGGTGGCCACAGCTCGGGCAAACCCGACGGACCTTGTCGAGCTGCCGGTTGAACAGCATTTCCTCGCAGCTGGGGCACTTCGTCCACAGATCGGGCGGATAGGCCTCGCGCCGCTGGCGGAAGGACGGCAGCTTGATCGGCATCAGGCCAGCCCTCGTGGCCGGCTGTCGTGGGCTGGCCGGGCCTGGGCGACCGCCCTTACCGCCCGGGCCATCGGCGTGATCGGGGGGTGGCTGCGGCGCCAGGCGACATAGGCCGCGCCGGCCAGTGACAACGCCGCCGACGTCAGCGCTCCGCCGATGAGCAAGGGTCGGGCCAGGTGCGGTCCGGCCGGATCGGCCGCCGGGTCCAGACCGGGAACGAATGCCGGATGCAGGGTCGTGTCCAGGCTCGGATCCAGGCTCGCTCCGCGTGTCGCGCGGGCGTCCCCTTCGCCTGCGGCAGCCGCCAGGCGCATGCCCGCGGCGACCTCGGCCAGACGCGCCGCCAGGCGCTCCTCGAAGCGGAATGACGGGTGGACTCGGGCCAGGTCGGACGACAGGCGACCGGCGGCGAATCGGATCGCCGGATCGAGGTCAACCGTGGCCGGCACGTCCATCGCGCGCCGAGCCTGGGCGGCCAGGAGCGCATCCAGGTACAGGTCCGTCAGGATCGCGTCGGCTTCGATGCGGTCCCGCAGCGGCAGGGTCATGCCGGCCGGCCGCCGTCGCCCCGATGGAGGTCCTCGCCCCGGCGCCCGCCGCCGAGGTCGCGCGCCACGGACCGGAGGGCGCGGTGGATGAGGACCCTGACCGCGTTCTCGGACCGGCCGAGCACGCCGGCGATCTCGGCGGTGGTCATCTCGTCGACGAACCGCAGGACGAGCGCGCGCCGGCGATCGGCGGGCAGGCGACCGACCGCCGACCAGGCTGCCGCCGCGTCGTCGCGTTCGACCGTTCGGCGCTCGACGTCGAGCGGGTCGGGCAGGACGGCCGCGGCCTCGATCGGCGCCTGTGGATGACGACGAAGCGTCCGGCGCTGATTCGCCACGACGTTGCGGGCGATGCGGAACAGCCAGACCCGGAAGGTGGACGCACCATCACCGTCGGCCGGCCGGGCGCGTTCCTGGAAGAGGCCCAGGTGGGTGAGGGCGAGGAGGAACGTTCGCTCGGTGGCGTCCTCGGCGTCGTGATGGTCGCCGAGCTCGTAGTACGCAAAGGAATACACCTGGGCGAGGTACCTGCGATACAGCGGCTCGAAGGCGGAGGGGTCGCGCTGGGCGGTCTCGACGAGCGTGCGGTCGCGGTCGAGATGGGCCACCCGGGAGCGCCCGGCCTCTTCCCCGGCGCTCACCTTTCCAAACACCGGCCGAGCCATCGCGTTACACCCCCAGCCCTGGGCTCTGCGCAGCGGTGTCCGCAGAGGCCAGCCGGACGTGACGAATCTCCCCGCTGACGACGCGCCGGTCCGCCTGTCCGGATCCCGGAGCCGCCACGATCAGTGCTCCCGTCTCGAGGTCCACACCGCGGGCGGAGAGGGTCTCGTCCGTACCGTCAGGGTGCTCCAGGCGCACCTCGCGGCCGTTAGTCACCTGGCGCGACAGCCAGCCGCTCGCCTGGAAGCGGTCCTCTCGCAGCCTTGCGACGCCTCCCTCCAGGCGCGAGGTGAAGGCGTCCATCAGGTCGTTCGGGGCGATCGAGCGCCCACCGGTAACCTCGTGCAGGCTGGTCATCGTCGCGGCGAGCTCGCTCGGGAATGTCACGGCCGGCCAGTCGACGTTGATTCCCAGGCCGATGACCGCTCGCGGATCGGCCGAGCCCAGCCCGTCGGTCTCGCCCAGGACGCCGGCCAGCTTGCGCAGCCTTCCGCGCCGTGGATCGGCCGGGCCGGCGTCCTCGACCGCCAGATCGTTCGGCCACTTGAGCCGAATCGTCCCATCGGCCAGGCCGGCCACCTCCTCGGCGGCTTCGCACATCGCCAGCGAGACGAGTGCGGCCAGGCGCCACACGCGATCGGGCGACAGCCATTTCGGCCGGAAGCCGAGCGACAGCAAGAGCGCGGCGCCGGGCGGGGCAAACCAGTTGCGTCCCTCGCGACCGCGACCGGCCGTCTGCTCGTCGGCGGTCGCGAGGCAGACCTCGGGCACTCCTGCGAGGAGCCAGTCGCGGACCACGTCGTTCGTGGACCCGACGATGGCGAAACGCTCCCGGCGGCTGAAGACGGACGACGCCGCGCGTTGGTCGTCCGTTCCGGCGACCGTCACCGGCCCCGCTTCACGATGCGGCCCCGACGGCGCCGGCGCCCTCCCCCAGCTCGTCCGGCCGCTCCAGCTCGAAGGCCGCGTGGAGGGCGCGGACGGCCGCCTCCAGCTGGTCCTCGGCGATCAGGCAGGTGATCCGGATCTCGGACGTCGAGATCATCTCGATGTTGATGCCGGCGTCGGCGAGGGCGCCGAACATGCGGGCCGCATAACCGGGGGCGTTCTGGATGCCCGCGCCGACGATGGAGACCTTGGCGATCGCCGAATCGGTGGTCAGCTCGCGAAAGCCGAGCTCGCGCGCGATCGGCTCCAGGATCCGCTTGGCCTTCGCCAGGTCGGCCCGGGCGAGCGTGAAGCTGAGATCCGTGGCGCCGCCATGACCCACGTTCTGGACGATCGTGTCGACGATGATGCCGGCCTCCGCGAGCGGCTCGAAGACGGATCGAGCCACCCCCGGGCGGTCGGGCACCTCGACGAGGGTGACCTTGGCCACGTTCCGGTCGTGGGCCAGTCCCCGGACCTTGTTGCGCTGCTCCACGAGCGGGTCCTCCGCGATGAGCGTGCCCGGAGCGTCCTCGAAGGAGCTCAGGACCTCGATGACGACGTCGTTCACCCAGCCCAGCTCGACCGCCCGGGTCTGCATGACCTGGGCCCCCTGATGGGCGAGCTCGAGCATCTCCTCGTAGCCGATCATGTCCAGCTGGCGGGCGCCGGGCACAAGCCGTGGATCGGCCGTGAAGATGCCCCGTACGTCCGTGAAGATCTGGCAGCGGGCGGCGTGCAGCTGAGCGGCGAGGGCAACGGCGGTCGTATCGGAGCCGCCGCGGCCCAGGGTCGTCGTCTCGGTCGTCGTCTCGCCGTCCTGGCCGGGCGCCTGGCTGGCGCCCTGGAATCCGGCCACGATCACGACCTTGCCAGCGTCCAGCTCGGCCCGGATCCGGCGCGGTTCGACGCCGGCGATGCGCGCCCGGCCGTGACGTCCGTCGGTCGTGATTCCGGCCTGAGCTCCCGTCAGCGAGATGGCCGGCACACCGATCGCGTGAAGGGCCATGGACACGAGCGTCGCACTCTGATGCTCGCCAGTCGCCAGGAGCACATCCAGCTCCCGCGAATCCGGCTCGTCCGTGATCGCCTCGGCCAGAGCCAGGAGCTCGTCCGTGGTGTCGCCCATCGCGGAAACGACCGCGACGAGCTCCGCTCCCTGGAGGCGCTCGCGGGCAATCCGCCGCGCCACGCGGCGGATCCGATCCGCGTCGGCGAGTGACGAGCCGCCGAACTTCTGCACGACGAGCGATGCGGGCATCGCGCGATTCTAGCAGCGAGCGATCTCCAGACCCGCGTATTTGTCGCGACGAGGCCCGCGCCCGATCGACGTTATGCACCTCCGTCGTCGTGGCGTCGAGAACTCGCTCACGCCGCGTGGCGAAATCAATAGATGTCTGGTTCAGCTCCCGGGTTTGGGAACCTTCGCGATGGTGTCCACTTCCGTCGGGCTCGGAGCCGCCGGCTTGACGGCGTCCGGCGGCTTGTCCGACTCCGACGGCTTCGGCGGTCCAGGTTTGCTCGCGAGCGATGGCCCGCCGATTGAACTGAACTCGACCGCGTTGTCTTCCAGTGGGTCCTCGCGCTCGCGCACGGCTTCGGCGGCGACACCGATGCCAGTTGCTGCAAACCCTCCCATGACAGCGGTGGCTCCGCCTGCGCCGATCAACCACGCGGCGGGATCTTGCTGGTCGCCCAAGCCGATGGTCTCGTTCACCGTTTGCCCGAAACCACCTTGTAGTGTTCCGTCACGTCGGTAATCGTTGTCGGTCGTGCGCTCTTTGTCGAGCGTCCCGGTCTCGCTAAAGAGGCCCCCCTTGCGGGTTCCCATGACATCGGTCGCGAAATCTCCGACCTGTTCGCCAATATGCGCCCACGTTTCGCCAACGATCGGGACCTCTCCCGCGATCTTCGACAACTGATTGTCCAGCAGGCTTCCATCCCTGTCGGTGTCGATGCTGGCCTCGATCCCTCGCCCCGTATGCGCGATGCTGTTCAGGGCCGCATCGGCGAGCCGAATAGCCGCTTCGCCGACGTCTCGTTGAATGTCCTGCACTTCTTCTTGCAGTTCCTCGATGAATTCGTCCATCGTCGTTGCCTCCAAGCGCACCCAGGCGAGGCGCAATCGCGTTCCAACCCGATGTCCGCCGGCAGGAGAGCGACCCCGTAAATCAAGAGGCCGCCCGCGGTCAGGCGGGCGGCCAGTCAGAGAGAGACGATTTGCCAGCTCTTGCTGGCGCGCGGCTCCTGCCGCTAGTCGGTGATGGCGTCCCAGGCGCTCTCGGCCAGGCCACCGACGATGGTGCCGACCGACTCGACCCCCTCGACGACCGCCGAACCGTAGTTGCCCTGATCCCACTCGGTTCCCGCGTTCTCGTAATGCTCGAGGGCCGCCTGGTGGGTCTCTTCCGACGTGGCGTCGAATGCCGCGCTGCCCCCGGCCTCGCCCATCAGTTTGTAGCCCTCGGTCGCCATCTCGTGGATGTCGACGCCGTTGTCCTTGAGGACCTTCTCGGCGATGACCGAAAGCCCGCCGGTCGCCAGCCCGAGGGCGGCCTCGGCCGCATAGACGCCGGTATCGCCCGCGATGTCGCCGGCCTTCTCGAGATCGTCACTCATGAATGTGATCCCCTTTCAGGTGTGATGCCGCGGACAAGGCGCGCGCGGCGTACAGAGAGTCTGTGGGAGAGCCGTCTTGGTCCCGTCTCGCGGGATCGCAGGTAGGCTGCTACTCCAGGAGGGATTCGGGATTCTCTTCCACGAACTTCTCGAGTGTGTCGATGCCCTGGCCAACGGTCTGGGCAACGTCGGTGACTTCCTGCTTGGCCCAGTCGACGGCGTTGCTCGCCGTTTCCCCGGCCCATTCGACGGCGTCGCTCGCCGTCTCACCCACCCAATCGACCGCTTTCCCGAAGGCCTCTTCCATCTCGGGCGTCACCGCGCCTCCGATATATCCGGTTGCCTCGTCGTCGCCCATCGATCACTCCATCGGTGCCGGCTCGAAACGTCTGGTGACGCCCCTGGAGGCAGATCGTACGCTGGCTGTCCATAGGGTCGATAGTCATGACCTGGGGACGACGTATGCTCGTCCCAGACGAGCGTCGGCCTCGACCGGAAGGATCTCACCGGATGTGCTTCGCGCCCGACAGCCGACCACCGATCCCGGCGATCGCTGGGGGCGCCCTGGATTCGACGGAGGTAACGCTCACCGCGAGCGACGGAAACCGCCTCATGGCATTCAGGGCCCACCCGGCCGACCCCACCGGCGCCGCGATCGTCGTGCTGCCCGACGTGCGCGGACTGCACGCCTACTATCGCGAGCTGGCCCTGCGCTTTGCGGAGGCCGGCGTCGACGCGCTCGCGATCGACTACTTCGGCCGAACCGCCGGCCCGGGCAGTCGGGGTGCCGACTTCGAATACATGCCGCACGTCGCGAAGACGACGTTCGCCGGTCTGAGCGCCGACGTCGCGGCCGCCGTATTGGACCTTCGATCCACGGAGGATGGCCAGGAGCGGTCCCTTTTCACGATCGGCTTCTGCTTTGGCGGCCGGCTCGCCTTCGTCAGCTCGACCCTTGGCCTCGATCTCGCGGGCGTGATCGGCTTCTACGGCGTCCCGCTGGGCCCCGGCCGGAACGACGTGCCGGCGCCCGTGGACGTCGCGGACCGAATCGCGAGTCCGGTCCTCGGCTTGTTCGGCGAAGCGGACGGTGCGATCCCGCCGACATCCGTCGAAGCATTCGAGGCCGCCCTGCGCCGAGCCGGCGTCGAGCACCGGATCATCAGCTACCCGGGCGCCCCGCACTCGTTCTTCGATCGGACCTACGAGGAGCACGCCGCGGCCTCGGCCGACGCCTGGCAGCAGGTCCTGGCGTTCATCGCCGGCCACACCGCCAATCGCTCCTCCCCGAGGCCGGCCGGGGCCTGAGGCCGTCAGCCCTCCCGGAGCCCCGGCCCTACCGGAGCCCCGGCCCTACCGGAGCCCCGGCCCTACCGGAGCCCCGGCCCCACCGTCAGGCGTCGGGCCCGGCGGCCATCGCGGGTGGACCGGCCGGCCGTTGTGGCCAGCGCCCGAAGCGGCGGCCGACGATCAGCAGGATCAGGAGCAGGAAGCCGAGGCCGATGACCACCGGCAGGACCACGACGGCCAGCCAGATCCCGATCGTGGCGAGTCCCTGGCCGATCGACAGCAGCAGGCCCACAGCGCGATCGAATTCGACGCCGGGACTCCAGCCCTTGGACGTCTCCTTGACGATCGGTGCGGGCGGCGTCTGGAAGATCACGGTCAGCGTCGACAGGGCGGCCTGGTCGCGAAGGTGGGTGACCTGGGCGGCGAGCTCCTCGATCTGGCCCTGAACCGCAGTGAGCTGGTTCTGGACCTCCAGGATGTCGGGGATCTTCGTCGCCTTCGCCATGATCGCCTGCAGGGCGCGCTCGGTGGCTCGGAGGTTCGCGATCCGGGCATCCAGGTCCACGACCTGGCCGGTGACCTCGAGCGAATCGGTCTTCTCCTCCTTCAGCTCGCCGCGGGCCTTGATGGCGTCGAGGACGTCTTCCCAGCGGTCGCTCGGGAACCGATACGTGACCGACGCGGTGATGCGCTCTCCGTTCCTGGACTGCTCGGAGCCGCTGATGTAGCCGCCGAGTCGGATGACGTCGGCGCGTGCCTTGAGCAGTGCGGCGCCCATGTCATCGGTCTGGATGGTCATCGTGCCGGTCTTGACGATGAGGGCGGTGTCGCGGGGCGCGCCGTTCGCGTCGCCTGGATTCGTCGTTCCGTCGCCGACCTGCCGGCCACTGCCGCCGGCGTTCGATTCCTGACCCGTGCCTCCGGCTGGAACCGCGGTCGGCGCCGGGGCTCCGGCCGGCCGGGCGCCTCCCCCGTTGCCGGGATTCGACAGGACGGACGCACCCGAGGAGCAGGCGGCCAGTGCCAGAGTGGCGACGATGGCGAGGGCCACGCCCAACGCTCGATGACGGGCGATGGCGGAGCGGGGCAACTGCGGCGAGAGCATGTCCGGGATCCTCCGACGGACCGGCATATCGCCGATCGTGGCGGTGAGACGCCGGAGCCGGGCGTGCGGTTCCGTGCTAGGGCCGGCCGAGCACCTGGGCGCCGATGTTGCGCGGCATGACCACCTCGATGCGGCCGGGCAGGTCCTGATCCGCCGCGACGGCGGCCAGGGCACCCTCGATCCGGCTGAAGGTCGCCACCGAATCGGCGAAGGCAAGGACCGACGAACCCGCCCCGGACAGGCAGGCGCCGATCGCACCGGCCTCCCGAGCGGCGGCCAGGAGCATCGGCAACTGGGGGTACGCCTTCGCCCGATACGGCTCGTGCAGCCGATCGACGGTCAGCGCCCGCAGGAGATCGTATCTTCCCGTTGCCAGCCCGGCCACGCCCAGCGCCACCCGACCCAGGTTCGCCACAGCGGCCGACAGGGGGACCTTGGACGGCAAGACCCGGCGCATCTCCGCGGTCGACAGGCGGAGCTCCGGGATGAACAGGACCGCGCGGAGCTCGCGCGGGGCGTCGAAGCGCATCGTCTCGATCGGGCCGTCGGGCTCGTCGACGATCCGGGCCGCCACGGTGAACCCGCCCAGCAGCGCCGCCGCTGCGTTGTCCGGGTGGCCCTCGATCCGGGCCGCCAGCCGCAGCAAGTCGGCCGTCGTGAGCGGCTCGCCGAGGAGCGCGTTCGCAGCCACGACGCCGCCGACCGTCGCCGCCGCGGACGAGCCGAGGCCGCGCGCCAGGGGGATCGCGTTGTGCATCTGGATGAGCCAGCCCACGCCGTCCGGGATCGGACCGCGGAGCTCATGAAGGACCGCCTCCAGGCCCTGGACGAAACGGTTCGACCGGTCGGCCGGGAGTTCACCCTCGCCTTCACCGTCGACCTCCAGCTCGACCTCGCCGCGGCTCCAGCCCCGCACCTCCAGGTCGATCCGGTTGACCATCCCCAAGGCCAGGCCAAGGCAGTCGTAGCCGGCGCCCAGATTCGCGGCGGATGCCGGCACCTCGACGGACAGCCGACGTCCATCGAGCTCGGCCAGCCAGTGGGTCACCACGTCAGGCGATCACCAGTCCAGCGCCCGGGCCACCGCGTCCGGCGAAGAATCCGCCTCGACGATCTCGGACGGGACCAGCTCCGCCGCCTGGGGGTCCTTGAGGCCGTTGCCGGTCAGCACGCACACGACGAGGGCCTTTGGATCGAGGTCACCGGCCGCAGCAACGCTGCGAACGCCGGCCAGCGCGGCCGCCGACGAGGGCTCGCAGAAGATGCCCTCCGTCCGGGCGAGGTCGCGGTAGGCGGACAGGATCGCATCGTCCGACACCGCATCGATCCGGCCGCCCGACTCGTCGCGGGCCGCGGTCGCCGTGGTCCACGACGCCGGATTGCCGATCCGGATGGCGGTCGCGATCGTCTCGGGTCGTTCGACCGGTGCCCCGCGCACGATGGGCGCCGCGCCTTCCGCCTGGAAGCCGAACATGCGCGGCAGCCCGGTCGTCACCCCGGCCGACCGATACTCCTGGAACCCGGTCCAGTAGGCGCTGATGTTGCCGGCGTTGCCGACGGGGATCGCCAGGATGTCCGGCGCTCGGCCCAGGTCGTCGCAGATCTCGAACGCCGCGGTCTTCTGGCCTGCCAGCCGGTCCGGATTGACCGAGTTCACGAGCGTCACCGGGCGACCCGTCGATCGATCGGCGAGCGCCCGGACGATCGCCAGGGCCTGGTCGAAGTTCCCGTCGATGGCCACCACCCGCGACCGGGCGACGAGCGCCTGGAGGAGCTTGCCGGCGGCGATCTGGCCCCTGGGCAGGACGACCACGACCTCCAGCCCGGCCGCCGCACCATAGGCCGCCGCGGAGGCCGACGTGTTGCCCGTCGAGGCACAGATGATCGCCTGAGCTCCTGCCTCCATGGCTCTGCTGACGGCGACGACCATCCCCCGGTCCTTGAACGAGCCGGTCGGGTTCTGGCCTTCGACCTTGGCATACAGGTTGGCCAGCCCGAGCTCGGCGCCGAGGCGCCGCAGGTGGACGAGAGGGGTCAGCCCCTCGCCGAGCGTCAGCGCCGGCGTCGCGTCGGTGACGGGCAGGAACTCGCGGTATCGCTCGACGAGCCGCGGCCGCGCCACGCGCGTGGCCGCCTGGCCGAGCGCTGGACGAGGCGTGACGGAGGCCATGAACGCGATTGTACGGGCCGCCACCGCCGCGAAGGTGACCGCGATCAGCGGCCGGCGGCTCGCTCGTCGGCCGGGAAGACGACGACCTCGTCCGGGGCGCCGGCGGCGCGAAGCCGTGCCAGGACGTCGGTCAACGAGACCTGGGAAAGCTGTACCGCGGTCCCGCCGGACGTCAGGGCCGTGCGGCTCTGGCCCTTCCTCTGTCCCTTTCCGGGTGGGAGCGTCCTCAGGTGGCCCGGCAGAACGGCGAACCAGCCCCGGTCGGGAGCAGAGTTCGGCGGGCCCGTCAGCGTGTCCGGCTCGGCCTGGGCCGCCGGTGGCAGGCCGGCCCAGGTGCTGCCGGATCCGCGGGCGATGGCCAGCACGTCACCCAGCACCGCGCTCGCGGTGGCTGCGCCGCCGGCGCCCGGGCCGCTGAAGGCAACGCTGCCGATCGGATCTCCGCGAATCTCGATTCGGTTCGTGACGCCGGAAGTTCGGCCGATCGGATCCGCCAGGGGCACGATGGTGGGCAGCACGGAGACGGCAACCCGGCCATCTGGGAGGCGCCGCGCGTCGGCGATGAGCTTGATCGTCCCTCCGAGTTCGGCGGCACCCGCGATGGCATCGACGGTCACCCCCGTGATGCCCGGCGGCCCGTCCCCGACGACGGCCGGGAGCCGGCGGACGATCCGGCCGGGATCCGGCCAGGCGCCGAAGGCCAGGCGGCAGAGGATCGCCAGCTTGTTGCTCGCGTCGGCGGCCTCGACGTCGCCGGCCGGGTCCGCCTCCGCGTAGCCGGCGGCCTGGGCGGCCGCGAGCGCCTCGCCGTACTGGCGCCCGTCGGCGGCCATCGCGCTGAGGATGTAGTTCGTCGTGCCGTTGAGGATGCCGCGGACGCGATCGATGCGGTTCGCCGCGAGCTCGCCGGCCAGCGGCCCCAGGATGGGGATGCCCCCGCCGACCGCGGCCTCGAAACGCAACGCTGCGCCGGTTCGGCGGGCGATCGCCTCGAGTGCCGGCCCGTGGTGGGCGATGACGTGCTTGTTGGCGGTTACCACGGACTTGCCCGCGCCGAGCGCCGCGGCGATCAGGGTCCGGGCGGGCTCGTCGCCGCCGATGAGCTCGACCACGACGTCCGTGTCCGGGGAGGCGACGAGGTGGGCCGGAGCATCCGTGAGCAGGCCGGCGTCGATCCCGTCGTCCCGTGCCGCTGCCAGCCGGCGGACGGCGACGCCGATCAGCTCCAGCCGCGGCCCTCCGGCCACGACCAGGCGCTCGGAATGCGTCTGGAACGCGCGGACCACCTCGCGTCCCACCGTTCCTGCGCCCAGGACGGCGACGCGCAGGCGCTGGCCGCTCATGTCGGCCGGACGTTGGCAGGCACGTCCGGCATCGTAGCGGAGCAAGCAGAGCCCGGACGAGAGGCGCGGCCTCCCGTCCGGTTTGGGCGTCAGGCCGTGGGGCGGCCTCCCGTCCGGTTTGGGCGTCAGGCCGTGGGCGCGGCCCCCTCGCGAGGCGACCTGGGCGGCGAATCACCGGCGACCTGGTGCAATTCGGTGGTCTCGCCACCCACCTCGTCCCAGATGCGGACCTGCCTCGTCTCTCGGATGAACAACCCACCAACCACGACCGTGATCAGCGCGACCGTGATCGGGTAGATGAGCCCGGCGTACAGGTTGCCGGTCGCCGCGAGCAGGGCCCCGGCGATGAGAGGCAGGAACCCGCCGAACCAGCCGTTGCCGAGGTGGTACGGGATGGACAGGCTCGTGTATCGGATGCGTGCCGGGAAGTACTCCACGAGGAAGGCCGCGATGGGTCCGTAGACCATCGTCACGTAGACCACCTGGATCCAGACGAGCGCGATCAACGGCAGGATCTCGGGCTGTGCCAGCGTGGGGGTGATCCCGTCGGCGCCGACGAATTTGCCCAGCGAGTGGTTGAACGTGCCTTGCGGGTGTGCGAACTGCGTCATGAGGTTGTAGATCGGGAAGTAGGTGATCGCCGCCACGAGGCAGCCGGCGAGGATGATCGGCTTGCGGCCGATCCGATCCGACAGCCTGCCGAAGAAGAGGAAGAACGGCGTGGCGAGGACGATCGCGGTTCCGACGATCAAGTAGGCGTCCTGGAATCGCACTCCCAGGTTCGTGCCCAGGAAGAAGAGCGCCTGGAACTGGCCCTGGTACCAGACCACGGCCTGGCCGGCCGTCGCGCCGAACAGGGCGAGCAGGATGAGCCTGGCGTTCTTGGGGTCGCCGAAGCTCTCCCGCCAGGGCGACGTGGAATGGCGGTTCTCGGCCTTGAGCCGTGCGAAGAGTGGCGTCTCCTGCAGCCGCAGGCGGATGTACAGAGCAATCGCCACCAGGACCGCGGACAGGATGAACGGGATCCGCCAGCCATACTCCGTGAAGGCCTGGTCACCCATGCCGATCCGGAACAGTGCGACGACGGCCAGGGCGAGCAGCAGGCCGACCGTCGCCGTCGTCTGGATCCAGCTCGTGTACAAGCCGCGCTTCTTATCGGGCGAGTGCTCCGCGACGTAGATCGCCGCTCCGCCGTATTCGCCGCCAAGCGCGAGACCCTGGGCCAGCCGCAGCGTCACTAGGAGGATGGGCGCCAGGATGCCGATCGCCGCGTACGTCGGCAGGATGCCCACGAGGGCGGTCGAGATGCCCATCACGGTGATCGTCACGAGGAACGTGAACTTGCGCCCGACGATATCTCCGATCCGGCCGAAGACCGCGGCACCGAACGGCCGCACCGCGAAGCCGGCACCGAAGGCCGCGAGTGAGGCGAGGAGCGCGGCCGTGTCGTTGCCTTTCGGAAAGAACTGGGTCGAGAAGAAGGCGGCCAGCACGCCGTACAAGTAGAAGTCGTACCACTCGATGACGGTCCCGATCGCGGACGCTCCGATGACGAACGGGATCTTGTAGTCGTACCGGACAACCGAGGGTGCGACAGTCGTGGACGCCACCGATCGCTCCTTCCTGATCCCGGCGCCACCACGGGCAGGACGCACCGTGTCGGGCTGGCCGCGCAGGATGGCCGGACAATCCGCGCCGCGCCGATGGCGTTCGCATAAGCGAACCAACGCGATCGTTGCAGGCTCGTATCAGCACGGAGCCGACGCCGGGCAGGAGGCCTCGGCTACACTCGCCGACCATGACGGTCGAGCTTGCCCCCGCGGCCGCGCCTGCAGAGACCGAGGTTCCGCGGCCGCGGATCTTCAGCGGCATCCAGCCGTCCGGGATCGTCCATCTCGGCAACGACCTCGGCGCGATCCGCAATTACGTCACGCTCCAGTGGGAGTACGAGGCGATCTACTGCATCGTCGACTACCACGCGCTCACGAGCACGCACGATGCGGCCCTGCTTCGCCAGCGAACCCTGGAGATGGCGGCCTCCCTGCTGGCCCTCGGGCTGGACCCGGAGCGCTGCACGCTATTCGTGCAGAGTCACCGGCCCGAGCACACCGAGCTGGCCTGGCTGCTGTCCACCGTGACCCCCGTCAGCTGGCTCGAACGGACGCCGACCTACAAGGAGAAGCGCCAGAACCAGCCCGACGATGTCAACCACGGCCTGCTGACCTACCCGGTTCTGCAGACGGCCGACATCGTCATGTACAAGGCGTCCCTCGTGCCGGTCGGCAAGGACCAGGCCGCCCACCTGGAGCTCAGCCGGGAGATCGTGCGTGCCTTCGCAGCCCGCTACGGGCGGACCTTTCCAGAGCCACAGGCCGTCTTCACCGAGACGCCCGTCGTCCTGGGAACTGACGGGGTGAAGAAGATGTCGAAGTCGCTCGGCAACACGATCGACATCTTCGGCGAGCCGGCCCTCATCCGGAAGCAGGTGATGGGCATGGTCACGGACACGAAGCGGATCCTCCGGACCGATCCCGGGCGGCCCGAAGTGTGCAATGTCTGCCAGCTGCACCGATTCTTCGGCGACGACTTCGAGGAGATCTGGGACGGGGAGCGGACCGCCCGAACGGGTTGCGTCGACACGAAGAAGCTGCTCGCCGATCGGATCATCGGCCACTACGCGCTTGCCCGCGAGCGCTATCTGGACCTCATGGCGCACCCGGCCCAGGTCGCCGACATTCTGGAAGCAGGCGCGGAACGGCTCCGCCCCAGGGCCACCGAGACGATGGCAGAGGTTCGCGAGAAGATGGGGCTCCGCTGAGGGTGGGGCGTGGGCCCGACCTGACTCGACGGATCTCGCTCGCTCTGGTGGTCGGTGCAGCGGCGGCCTTCGCGGTCATCGTGGCACGGGCCCCCGCACGCTTCATGGGCGTGGACGATGCCTACTACCTTGGCATTGGGGCCAACATCCTGGCCGGGCGCGGGCCCGTGACCGCCTTCGGGTATTTCCCGTCGCAGCATTCCGTGTTGTGGCCTGTCGTGATCACCGCTCCCCAAGCCTGGCTTGGTGCCGACCCGTCAACCTGGGCGCACGCGCTCGTCATCGTTTCCGGCGCCGCGGTGATCGTCCTCGGCGGATGGTTCGCCTGGCGTTGCATGCGCCTGGCGGCGCCGGTCGCGGCGGCCTGCCTGCTCGGCTTCCCGTTCATGATCGACCTGGCAACGGGGCTCGGGCTCGATCTGCCCGCCGCTGCCTTCACCCTCCTCTACCTGGCGCTGGGCGTCTCCGCCGTCCGCCGCGGCTCCACAGCGTGGGGCATCGCAGCCGGCGCCACGTTCGCGGTCGCGTTTCTCGTCAAGGAGATCGCGCTCCCATTCGCTCCGGTTCCACTGTTCGCCGGGCTCGTTCGCGATGTTCCGCTGACGTCCCTGATCAGGGTCGCGGCCGCGACGATGCTGACCGCCATGGCCGGCACCAGCTGGTGGTTCGTGCTCTACGCCCAGCAGCTCGGAACCGTCTACCGTCTTGGCGCGCCCGGGTGGACGCTCGTCCCGATCGCCGTCGTCGCAATCGCCGTCGGCGTCGTCGGCCTCGCCGCCGGTCGATTCAGCAACGCGTACGTCCACCGGCAGGTGACCCGGCGCGCCCGTCTGCTGCTGGGATGGGTCGGCGCGTTGCTGTGGGCTCTGTGCCTCACGGTGTTTTTCGCCCGGACACCGACGGGACTGGGGACGACCTTCCTTGACCCAAGCCAGGTCGTGCAAAACCTCTCGACCTGGGTGCCCGACCTGGGCCTGGTCCTGGCGGTCGGCCTCGTCGGTGGGACAATCGCAATTGCATCCCGGATACGGCCCCGACGCTGGGGAACCGGGCAGGGCGGCGGTTCCCTCCCGGAGAAGGACGGACTGTTCGACCCTCCGGATGCGCATGCGGTCGATGATCTTCTGATCACGACGCTGTGCGGACTCCCTCTCATCCTGCTCGTCGTCAGCGTGGGTGAAGGCCCGCGCCATTACATCGCCCAGATCGCGCTCCTCGTGGCCCTGGGAGCGTGCGGCTGGCTCGAGCTCGCGGTCCGTGTCGCCTTGGGCAGGAATCGAGCCGCTCTGGTCGCCGCCGCTCTGTTGCTGGTTGCGGCGGCGCTGATCGCGATGCCCTTCCTTGCGGAGACAGGGTCGCGCAGGCTCATCATCCGCATGGGAGAGCTTGCCGTCGCGGCGGGCGTCCTCACGCTCCTGGTCTGGCGCGGCCGTCTTGCCCGGAGACTCGGGCTCTCGTTCGGCCCGGCGTTGGCGGCAATCGTCCTCTCGGCGGCAACCGCAGGCGGCGGCGTACTGGCGCTCTACGTCGTGCCCCGGTCACCGAGCGTCCTCGACGCGACGAGGGCGCAGGCCGTCCACACGATCGACGCGTGGGTACGGGCAAACGTCCCGCAGGGGTCGACCGTTGCCTTCGGCGCTCAACTGGCGTTCGAGACCGCGCTCCCGCTGCAGGGAACATTCCGGACCGTTGCGATCCCGGAGGATCCCGGCATTCATGTCGATCCATCGGCTCCTCTCGGTGTCCGGCACGGCACCGATCGAGGCGCGACGGACTGGATCAGCCTCCGGGCATCGCCGACGGACGTGACGTCCCTGTCCGGCTATCGAGCGGAGTCCGTCCTGGCTCGGATCCGTGAGCTGGGAGTAACGACGTGGATCGTGACGGAGCGCACCGAGACCTCGAACTCCATGTCCATCGTGGAGGCCCTGCGCCACGCCGCCGGGGCAGCCATCGTGACTCATTGGGAGTGGCCATTCGGGGCTGCACGCCTGGAGGCGACGGTGTTCCGGATCGCACCGGATGCGCTCGCCTTCACGGATCGTGTCTATGTCAGCCGGGACGCCCTCGAGCGTATCACCGTCGGCCTCGAGCAAGCGCCGGGACCTGGGAGGGCGGCCGCAGCCTCCCTCCTGGCCCGGGCGGCCGTGATCCCGGACGACGATGCGGCAGCGGCCATCCTGGACCGGCTCAGGCGCCTGGCCGGACGTTAGCTGGGCGCCACCTCGGCTCGGGCGGCGGATGTCATCGCAGCGGTTGCGCCGGAGAACCCGGCGGACTCGAACCAGGCGGCGGTCCGATCGAGTCCCTGCTGCATGCGGACCTGGGGCACCCAATGGAGCATCCTGCGGGCCTTCTCGATGTTGACGACACGTCGGCGGATGTTGTCGATGTCACGGCGATCGATCGTCTGGATCGTCACGTCGCGGCCGGCGGCCACGCCCACCATGCGGGCGAGCTCGGCCACGGAGGTTTCGATGCCCGTGCCCACGTTGAAGACCTCGCCTTCGGCGCGGGGATGGATCGCCGCCAGCAGCGTCGCTTCCACCGCATCGTCGATATACGTGAAGTCCCGCGTCTGGAGGCCGTCGCCGTGGATCGACATCGGCTCGCCCAGGAATGCGCTCGTCAGGAATTTGCTCACGACGCCGCAGTAGGGGTTGTCCGGGCGTTGCCCGGGGCCGTAGATGTTCGAGTAACGCACGACCGAAATCGGCAGTCCGTAGCTCTCGTAGAACGCCAGGCAATAGTGCTCACCGCCGAGCTTGCTGACAGCGTACGGGGACAGCGGAACGACCTGGTCGTCCTCGTTGATGGGAATGCTGCGCGGATTGCCGTAGATCGAGGTCGACGACGAGTACACGACGCGTTCGAGCTGTGACTCGCGCGCGGCCAGGAGCACGTTGAGTGTTCCACCGATGTTCGTTGCGAAGTCGTCGCGGGGGTTCTTGGTGGAAGCGATGATGTTGCGAGCCGCCAGGTGGAACGTGACGGAGCTCTCGGCGACGAGCTCCCGGACGAGTGCCTCGTCCGTTACGGAGCCCTCGATGAACTGGGCGGCCGCCGGGATGGTCTCTGCCTGGCCCGTGAAGAGGTCGTCCAGGACCGTGACCCGGGCGCCGGCTTCGACCAGCCGCCGAACGACGGCTCCGCCGACGAATCCCGCGCCCCCGGTGACGAGGATCCGGCGCCCGCCGAATGCGCGCTCGACGGAGAGCGTCATCGCTTGAAGCCCGTCCGCAGCAGCAGGGCTGGTCGGAACAGCCGCCACCAGTCGCCGACCCCGCGCATCTTCGTGTAACCCTCCCGCTCGTGATAGCGAACCGTGCAAGGATGCTCGATGACCTCGAAGCGTCTGAGCGCCTTGTACAGCACGTACGGCTCGAGATCGTAGCTATCGAGCCAGGACTGCCGGATGTCGATCTTGGGATCGGTCAGGATCGACGCCTTGAAAATCCGGAACCCATTCGTGGCGTCCGTAACCCGGCGAAGGACGAGCAGGCTGAACAGGAGGGAATAGACGCGCGTTCCGAGCGCGCGACCGCCACTGTCCCCCAGTACGCGACCACCCGCCATCCAGCGCGATCCCTGGACGTAGTCGGCGCCAGACGCAAGCAGGGCATCCAGGGCCCCGACCAGCTCGGCCGGCTCGTGCTGGTCGTCGCCGGACACGAGGGCGAGAAAGGGACGTCGCCGTTCGAGAGCGGCCAGCCATCCGTCGCGAATCGCCGCCCCAACGCCGCCGCGGACCGCGTGGCGGAGGACGAGCGCGGCACCGTGGGCCCTCGCCTCGTCGGCGGTCGCATCCCACGAGCCGTCGTCAACGACGATCGCCTCGAAGCGACCGTCCCTGGGCATCTTGTCAAGGACACGGCCGATCTTGCCGGCCTCGTTGAGGGCGGGGATGACGACCGCGACCACGGGTTGGGCGGCAGGGCTCTGGGTGGTCGACGGGGGCGCGTCGTCCCTGGTGGTCATTCGGCCGCCAATGGTATCGGTGTCGCGGCTCCAACGTTGAGCTCGAGGGGGTGGAGCCGTCCGCATGTCTCGGCCCAGTGAGCACCGGCCGATGGCCCCGGGCTACCATTCACCCCAGGGAGGGCCGCACCTTCCCATCGAATGAGGGACACCGCCCGACCGATGGCGATTCAGCTGAACGAGCGGGAGCGGCGCTGGCTCGACGCGCTGATCATCCTCGCGACCGTGGCCGCCGCGTTCATCGTGGTCGGCTATCTCTCGACCGTCTTCTTCTTCCTCGGCGACATCGTCCTCGTCTTCTTCCTTGCCTGGCTGCTCGCGTTCATCCTGAGCCCGGTCGTTACGGCCCTCGTCCGGGTGGTCCCGGGCCTGTCCCGCGTGGCCGCCGTCGTCGTCGTCTACACACTCATCCTGGGCGCCCTCAGCGTGCTCGTGGTCGTCATCGCCCAGGCGCTGGCCGGCTCGATCAGGGAGTTCATCGAGGGCGTCCCGAAACTGAGCGAAGACCTGCCCACGGTCCTCGCGCCGTGGCAGGATCGATTGGCGGCCATCGGGCTGGGGCAGATCGACCTCGCCTTTCAAGGTCGCGCCTTCCTCGCCAACCTGAATGACTACGCGGCCCAGCTCGTGGGACCGGTTCAGCAGCTCGCGGTCGCCAGTCTTGGCGCGCTGGGCAACCTCCTCCTGGTGCTCATCCTCTCGCTGTACATGATCATCGACCGGGACAACATCATGTCCTTCCTGTTCCGCCTGGTCCCGCCGGCATACGCGGAGGAGTCTCGGCTCCTCGAGACGAGCGTCGCTCGCTCGTTCGGTGGGTTCCTGCGCGGACAGGCCATCCTGGGCATCCTGTATGGGCTCGTGGCCACCGTGGCCGGGGTCACCTTCGGCCTGGACTACCTGCCGGTCGTCGCGACTGCCTCGGGCGTCCTCATGGCGATTCCGTTCTTCGGTCCGTTCGTCTCCTGGCTGCCGCCGGTCCTCGTCGCGATCCTCCTGCGGCCCGAGGCCGTGGTGCCGGTCCTCATCGTCATGGCGGTCGGCTGGTTCGTGGTCATGAACGTCATCTCGCCTCGGGTCATGCAGAACGCCGTCGGCATCCATCCGATCGTGGTACTTGGCTCGGTGCTGATCGGGTCCAAGGTCGGCGGCATCGCCGGCGCGATCTTCGGCATTCCGATCGCGGCGGTCGTCTCGGCCTTCTTCTTCCAGTACCTCGGCCGGACGCGGCCGGCCGGCACCGTCACCACTCGCGCGGCCCGACGCCTGGCGGCCCGCGAGGGTCATGCCGTCCGCGTTCCCCGCGAGCCGGCCGGCGGCGTGGACCCGGACCTGGATGACGGCGGTGGGCCGCCCGCCAAGCGGCGAGCCCCAGGAGCTACCAGGTGAGCTGCGGGGGTGACCATCCGGTGACCGGCGGGTGACCGACGATCGCCGCCAGCGCGAGCCGGAGATGACCCGGGAGCGGACGCGGGCGGAGCGTCGCGACGTGGACCTCGAGCGCGGCGAGCCGCTCGCCGGCGGGGCCGCCCGGGGCGGTCCACGCGCCCTGCGGAGGGCGGCGAAGCCGCTCCGCGACTGGTCGAGCCGGCCGCGCATCCTCATCACCAACGATGACGGCGTGGAGTCTCGCGGCCTGCTGACCCTTCGCCAGGCGCTCGAGCCCCTGGGCGAGACGACCGTCGTGGCTCCCGACACGAACCAGAGCGCAGTCGGCCACCAGAAGACGCTCATGCGTCCGCTTCGCGTGCGCGAGCGGACCCTCATCGACGGCTCCACCGCCTACTCCGTGGACGGGTCGCCCACCGACGCGGTCAGCCTGGCCTTCCTGGGCTATTTCGGCCACGGCTTCGACCTCGTCGCGTCGGGGATCAACTACGGCGCGAACCTTGGCGACGACATCACCTATTCAGGGACGGTGAGCGCGGCCATGGAGGCCGTGATCAACGGCTGCCCGGCCTTTGCGATCAGCCAGGAGTATTACGAACACCCCGACTTCAGCCTCGCGGCCATCGCCGCGGACATCGTCGCGCGCAACGTCCTCGAGCACGGCCTGTCGCCGGGCCAGCTCATCAACGTGAACGTTCCCGCGGTTTCGCTCGCGGAATGCGACGGCATGGAGGTCACCCGCCTCGGCAAGCGCGTGTATCAGGACCAGCTCATCCGCCGGGTCGACCCGCGCGGCATCCCGTACTTCTGGATCGGCGGTCCTCCGCCTTCCGGCCTTGCCGAGCCGGGCACGGACTTCCACGCTGTCGTCAACCGACGGATCGCGGTCACGCCCATCCAACTCGACCTGACGGCCCGGCGGCTCCTCAAGCGGATGCGAGCGTGGCGGTGGGAGCTGCCTGAGCCGGGCGAAGCAGCCCCGGTCTCGGTTCGCGCGGCCGGGGAGGTCGTGCCGCCCGAAGAACCCACGACGCCGCGCGAGGCCGCCTCGGTCGGGGTCCGTGCGGCGGGGGCGGTCGAGCCGCCGCCCGAAGAACCGGCGACGCCGCGCGAGGCTGCCGGCAGCTGAAGGAGGCCAAGCCGTGAATCCCACGATCGCCCTCTCGGCCGAGACCCGCTCCACCGCCGGCATCCTTCTGCTGGCCATCGTCTTCGTCGAATACGGCGGCCTGTTCGTGCTGGGGATCGTCCGCGGCCGGCAGAAGATGACGCCCTTCCAGCTCGCATTCGCCCGGGCCGGCCACGCTCATGCGGCCGCGCTCGTGATCCTCTCCCTGGTCTGCGCGATCATCGCCGATGCCGTCAGCCTGAGCGGCATGCAGTCGTTCCTGGCTCGGACCGCGATCCCGCTGGCCGCGATCCTCATGCCGGCAGGATTCTTCCTCTCGTCGGCCGGCGCCGGCCGTACCGAGCCCAGCCGGCTCATCTACCTGCTGTACGCGGGCGCGCTGTCCCTCGCCCTCGGCGTGGTCTCGCTGGGGATTGCCCTGCTCACGTCCGGCTGACGGGCGGCGCCCAACCGTCGGCTTGGCGACAACGCGCGCTCCGAATCGTCGGCGATGGGCGTGGCCAGGCGCGGGCGAGACGGACAGGCTCCATCCTCCGGCCATGAACCAGGCCGCGATCCCACCGGCGCGCGCGCTCACGCTCCTGGCCGAGGAGGCCGTGCTGTGGCTGAGCACGATCCGTAACGATGGCCACCCCCATCTCGTGCCCACCTGGTTCGTGTGGGACGGGCGGACCATCGTCTCATTGAGCAAGCCCCAGGCGGTCAAGGTCCGCTGCATCGCCGCCGACCCGCGGGTGATGGTCGCCCTGGGATCTCCCCTCGACGACTTCGACGTGCAGCTCATCGAATGCCGCGCCCGGCTGGCCGAGCGCCCCACCGATCTCGGACTGGCCGGCAGGGTCGCCGCGAAATACGCGACCTGGCTGGCCGCGGCCGGGTTGACCATCGACGAATTCGCGGCCACGTACGCCCAACCGATCGAGATCTCGCCGGTTCGCTTCCTCGGCTGGCAAGGCCGGACCAGAGAAGCGGCCCGCGCTGGGGCGATCGCGAGGCTCAGCGCCGCCGCTTGCGATCGGCCAGGATCTCGCGAGCGGCATTCGCGCCCGGCGCGCCCGTCACTCCACCGCCGGGATGCGCGCCAGACGCTGCGAGGTACAGCCCCTCGATGGGCATCCGGTAGCGGGCGTGGCCCAGCAGCGGCCGCCACAGGAAGAACTGGTCCAGGCCCGGCTCGGCGTGCAGCGGATGGCCACCGCTCAACCCCCAGTCCCGCTCGAGGTCGAGAGGCGTGACGACCTGGCGCGCGATCACCTGCCGGCCGAGCCCCGGCGCATAGCTCTCCAGCTCACGGACGACGAGATCGCCCAGCTCGTCGCGACGCGCGTCCCAGTCGCCATCCCGGAGCGTGTACGGCAGCCACTGGGCGATGACGCTCATGACGTGAGGCGGCCCTCGACGACGGCCGAGCTGGGCGCCGGCGACGAGCGACGGGTCAACCAGCGATGGAATCGTCGCCTCCAGGAACGGGTGCTGGCTCATCCGCCCGTACTTGCTGTCGTCGAAGGCGCGCTCCAGCGCGTCGATGCCGGGGGCCATGACGATCCTGCCGCGGAGCAGGTCCGGGTCGGCCGCCGCGGCGTCGAACCTGGGCAGCCCCGACAGCGCGAGGTTCACCTTGCCGACCGTGCCCGGCGTGCGGATGTTGCCGGCCCGCCAGCGGAGGCTTGGACCGATCGTGACCGGGTCCACCAGGCGAGTGAGCAGACGCTTGGGATCGATCGCGGCGACGACCAGCGCCGACGGGATCTCCTTCCCGCTGGCCAGGACCACGCCCGTCACGCGGCCGTCGCGGTCGCCGACGGCGACCACCTCGGCCTCGGTTCGGACCTCGCCACCGGTCGCCCGGACGGCGGACACGAGGGCGTCGGTGACGGCCCCGGGTCCGCCTCGGGCAAATACGGTCTGGCCGGCCGCCCCGCCGTCATTGCCGGACGAGTCAGCCAGCAGGACGCCGGCAGTTCCGGCCGACCAGGGCCCCATGGCGGTCAGCTGGACGCCGCGGGCCGCGACCGCCGCGCGCAGGCCATCGTCGTCGAACACCTCGCCGACGAAGTCGGCGACGGCCATCGGCAGGACCCGCAACAAGGTTCGGGCATCGTTGCGGCCGAGCCCACGGAACGTCCGGCCGAGCCGCAGGCCGGTGAGGGCATCCGATAGCGACGGGGAGGCGATGTCCGGCGGCGTCGTCGCCGCGAGGTCCGCCAGGAACCCGCCGAGCGAACGGACGAGGCGATCGAAGCTCGGATAGCGATCGGCGTCATGCGCCGAGCGGCCACGCAGTCCCTCGGCCGTCCGGGCGACGTCCGCCCACAGGGTGATGGCCGAGCCATGGAGGGAGGGCGCGATCGCCCGGACCTCCGACGCCACCAGCGACAGGCCATGGCGGCCCAGGCCCAACTCGCGGACGACCGACGGGCGCAGCCGGCCGACCGTGTGGGCGAGGGTGGGCACGCGGAACCCCGGGGTGACCTCGGACGTGTCCAGGGCGCCGCCCGCCCGAGCCCGACGCTCGAGAACGAGCACCCGCCGACCGGCCCTGCCCAGGTAGGCGGCGGTCACCAGCCCGTTGTGGCCGCCGCCGATGACGACCGCGTCCCAGTCGCCCGCCGGCCGGCCGTCGCGCGAGGCTGCGGCCATGCTCAGGCGACCTTCCGGCGCCGCGAGCGCAGCACCTCCATGGCGGCGAGCCGACCGTTCGCGCCCATGATCCCGCCGCCAGGGTGGGTCGCCGAGCCGCAGAGCCAGAGATCGCGGACGGGGCTGCGGAACCGCGCCTGGCCGGGCACCGGCCGGTTGAAGAACAGCTGTTCCAGGGACAGCTCGCCCTGGAAGATGTTGCCTTCGCTGAGCCCGAAGCGGCGCTCGATGTCGAGGGGCGTCAGGACCTGGCGATGGAGGATGATGTCCCGGATGTTCGGCGCGGCCTCGGCGATCCGGTCGATGACGGCGTCGCCGAACGCCTCCCGGTTGTCGTCCCACGATCCCAGCCCGGGTTCCAGGTGGTACGGCGCGTACTGCACGAAGCAGCTGATGACGTGCTTGCCTGGCGGCGCCATGGCCGGGTCGACCAGGGTCGGGATGATCATGTCGATGTACGGACGGCCGCTCCAGCGGCCGTACTTCGCGTCATCGTAGGCCCGCTCCATGTCGTCGACCGAGGCGCTGAAGCTGATGGCTCCGCGCAGGTGCTCTCCGTCGCCGGGCAGGCTCGTGAAGTCGGGCAGCCCGTCGACCGCCAGGTTCACCTTCCCGGACGAGCCGCGGAACTTGATCCGGCGGACCTCCTCCTCCAGCTCCGGCTCGATCGTGCCCGGCTCCAGCAGCCCCAGATACGTCTGCCGCGCGTCGACCGACGAGAGCACCGACCCGGCCAGGATCTCCTCGCCGGACTCGAGCGCAACACCAGTTGCCCGACCGTGCCTGACGAGGATCCGCGCAACCGGCGCCTCGGTCCGGATCTCCGCGCCGTGCGCCCGGGCAGCGCTCGCGATCGACTCCGACACCCCGCCCGTCCCGTTCTTGGGAATGCCCCAGGCGCGGAAGGCGCCGTCGATCTCACCCATGTAGTGGTGGAGCAGGACATACGCCGTGCCCGGGCTGCGGATGCCCTGGAACGTTCCGATGATGCCCGACGCGGCCATCGTGGCGATCAGTGGATCCGTCGTGAACCACTGGCTCAGGAAATCGGCCGCGCTCATCGTCATGAGCTGCACGAAGACCGCCTGGCGCTGCTCGGGCAGGCGCAGGAACGTCCGCAGCAGTCCGGCGAGCGGGCCGAACTGGCGGGGATCGCGCCCGGTCGGGTCGGGCGGCACGATGGACAGGATCGGCTTGATGAAGCGGGCCATCTCCACCATGAGCTGGCCGTATTCCTCATAGGCCTCCGCGTCGACCGGGCTCCAGCGGCGTAGCTCGCGCATCGTCCGGCCGTGGTCGTTGACTCGCCACAGGTAGTCGCCGGCGAGCGGCGTGAACGTGCCGTCGAGGGGCAGGATCTCCAGGCCGTGCCTGGGCAGCTCCAACTCCCGGATGATCTCCGGTCGGAGCAGGCTGACCACGTACGACGCAACCGAGTACCGGAAGCCCGGAAAGACCTCCTCGGTGACCGCGGCGCCGCCCAGGACGTGGCGGCGCTCCAGGACGAGGGTCCGCAGCCCCGCCCGGGCCAGGTAGGCCGCGCTGACCAGCCCGTTGTGACCGCCGCCCACGATCACCGCGTCATAGCGCCCGGACACGTGCCTCCTCTCCCCTGTCGCTGCGGCCACCGGCGAGCCGGCGGATCGTGGCCGGGCCGCGGTATCCAGCCTGCATGCCGTTCATCCGGCAGTCTATCGAACCGGGCGGCTCGGCCGGACGCCGCCCGGAGAGCGTCAGCCGGGCTTAAGCCAGCCGGCCAGACGAATGATCTCGGCGGCCGTGTCCCGGATGAATGCGCCGTCGGTCGGAATCACGCGGACGTCGCGGCGCCGCTCACGAGCGAGCTTGCGCAGCTGGCGTCGTGTCCTTTCGAGCTGACCGTCGAGATCCGAGCCGATCTCGCGCCGTCCGATCCGTTCGGCCAGCGTCGCGTACGAGGCGGCAAGACGGACCAGCGTGAAGCGGGCGTCCGGGATCGCCCGAACCAGCCAGGCCAGCTCGGAAGGCTCGTGCACCCAGACGCCCACTACGATGAGCCGGGACGCACCGTACTCGCGAAAGACTTGCCACACCGCGGTCAGACTGCGCTCGGTCACCTGGTACAGATCGTCGGGAACCGGGTAGATGCGGTCGAGCTCGTCGGTATCGATCAGCGCGTGCGGGACGCCGGCGGCCTGGAGCTGCACGGACATCTCGAACGCCGTCGACGACTTGCCCACGCCGGCCGCACCGGAGATGAGCACGACCTCGGTGGCCGCCTGCGCGAAGGCCGGACGATGTTCCATGACTTCCAGAATAGGTCCGCCGAATCACGCATACTCGGCCCCGACCCGCACCAGAGGAGCAGCATTCGCGTGAGCGTCGGAACCCCGTTCCATGCCCGAACCGAGCCTCTCAACCGCAAGAAGCAGTGGCGGGAGTGGTCGGGCTTCTTCGCCTCGAGTGTCTACGCGGACCAGCACGACATCGAGTACAACGCGATCCGCGAGGCGGCCGCCCTGATCGACGTGAGCCCGCTCTTCAAGTACGAGGTGACCGGCCCGGACGCTGCCCGACTGGTGGATCGCGTCATCACCCGCGACGCCACCAGGCTCGCCATCGGGCAGGTCTACTACACGCCCTGGTGCGATGAGGCCGGCAAGGTGGTCGACGACGGGACGATCCATCGCCTGGCGCCCGATCGCTACCGATGGACGGCCGCCGATCCCCAGCTCCGCTGGCTCCGCCAAAACGCGGTCGGCCTGGACGTCGCGATCGAGGAGATGACCGAGCGGATCGCCGCGCTGGCGCTGCAGGGACCTCGGTCGCGCGAGGTGCTCGAGGCCGCGACCGGCGAGCCGTTCGCCGATCTGCGCTACTTCCGGCGCCGGCCCGCCACTATCCGAAGCACGGACGTGGACGTGAGCCGGACCGGCTACACCGGCGATCTGGGGTACGAGCTGTGGGTCGACGCGGCCGAGGCCGTGGGCGTGTGGGACGCCGTGATGGAGGCCGGCCGCCCGTTCGGCATCCGCCCCGCCGGCATGCTCGCCCTCGACGTGGCGCGACTCGAGGCGGGACTGATCCTCCTGGAGGTCGACTACACGAGCGCGCGCCACGCGATGAACGCCGACCAGGCCTATTCGCCGTTCGAGATCGGCCTTGGCCGGCTGGTGGACCTGGGCAAGGCAGAATTCGTCGGGAAGCGGGCGCTGGAGGCCGAGGCTCGGGCAGGCGGCCCGGCCAGACGGCTGGTGGGGCTCGAGCTGGAGTGGGCTGGCATCGAGGCGCTTCATGCGGCCCAGGACCTGCCGCCGGCGGTGCCGGCCGCCGTCTCCCGGAACCCGGTTCCGGTATTCGACGTCGCGGGCCGCCAGGTCGGGCGCGCCACGAGCATCGGCTGGAGTCCCATCCTGAAGGCGGCCATCGCCCTCGCGTCGGTGGCCGCCAGCCACGAGGCGATCGACTCGCGACTGGCCGTGGAGTGGTCCGTGGAGGGCCGCCGCGGCCGGGTCAACGCGAGGGTCGTTGGACTGCCGTTCCTGGACCTGCCGCGCAAGCGCGCGTGAGCTCCGGCGCGGGTGACCCTGAGTCAGGCCCTGACCACGACGAGGCTGGCGCACAGCGACCGGAAGGTCGACTCGTCCAGGCCGTGCCCGGTTGCCGTCCACGATGCCGCCTGGCCCGGGTTGGCGTGCAGCAAGAGATCGTCGCCGAGCGTCTCGAGCTGGCCGTTGAGGTCGCCGAAACTGGCCGACCCGACGATCGCGTCGTGTGGCGAGCAGGCGCTCGCGCCGTCCGTGCACCAGCGTCCTTCGCGCAGCTCGAGGTGGGCGCCGGCCCTGGTCCGGTAGGCGATGATCATCCGTCCGCCGTCGGCCAGTCGGTACTCGCCGGCCTCCACGGACCAGCCCGCGGGCAGCACCGCGCAGTAGACGGGCCAGGCGACCGCCTCGGCGATGGCCGTGAAGAAATCCTTCGTGTCGGCGCTGCCCGTGCACGTCGCGGCGGCTCCACCTCCCGCTCGCGAGCCCGGTCTTGCCGAGGGCTTTTTCGCCGTGGCCGCGCTGGACGGCGAGGGGCTCAGGGCGGTTGCAGTCAGGGCCGGGCTGGGCACGGTGGCGGGAAGCGTAGCCTCGGCGGTGGAGGCCCTGAGCGAGGACGTTGCCGTCGACCCCGCCGGCGAGCCACACGCCGCGGCAGCCAGGCCGGCGATCAGGAGGATGGCCGGGCACAGGACGTGACGACTCCCGGCGCGCGCTCGTATCACCGAGTGAGACTAGCGGCCGCACGGCGGCAGGGTCAATCGACCCTGGTCGCCCGGTAGATGCGGAGTCAGTCTGCGGCGACGGGCAGGCCAAGCCGGACGAGCGCCGGATCGACACCGAACACGTCCCGCACCCGGTCGGGCTCGAGTGCTCGGTCCGGGACGTCGTCGGCGACGATCCGCGCCCGATCGACCACCACCGTCCGGCCGAAGAAATGGGCGGCGAACCGGAGATCGTGGACGACGGCCACCACGGTCGTCCCGTCGCGCTCGTTGAGATCCACCAGCAGGTCCATCACCTGGACCTGATGGCGGATGTCGAGGTGGACCGTCGGCTCATCGAGCAGGATCAGCGGAGCGGCCTGGGCAACGGCCAGGGCGATCAGCACGAGCTGGCGCTCGCCGAGGGACAGCTCGCGGGCGTCGCGGCCGAGCAGGTGGCCCACGCCGACACGGTCGATCGCGGCGGCGATCGCGGCCCGATCGACCGGCCGGTGACCGCGGAAGGGGTCCTCGTGCGGTATCCGGCCGAGACCCACGAGCTCCTCGACGCGCGTGGCAAACGGCAGCATCGATGCCTGGGGCACCACCGCCAGACGGCGAGCGACCGTCCCCCGGTCCAGGCGGTCGATCGGGTCGCCCGCCAGGAGAGCGGTTCCGCGGCTCGGCTTGAGGATCCCGCTCATTACGCGCAGGAGGCTGGACTTGCCGGCGCCGTTGGGGCCCAAGACGGCCACCCGCTCGGCGGGCGCGATCGCGAGACTGATCCGGTCGAGGACCGGCCGCGACCGGTAGCCGGCAGTCACGTCGCGCAGCTCGACGATGGGCGGTCGGTCGCCGGAGGTGGGGCGGCGATCCTCGTCGGTCACAGCTCGTACCCCGTGCGGGCGCGGCGAAGGATCACCAGGAAGAACGGCGCGCCGATCACCGCGGTCACCACGCCGACCGGGATCTCGCCCAGCAGGCGCGCCACGACGTCGGCCAGCACGAGCAGGATCGCCCCGCCCAGGGCCGACAGGGGCAGCACGCGCCGTGCCCCGGGACCGGTCACCAGGCGGACGAGATGGGGGATGACCAGCCCAACGAAGCCGACGAGCCCGCAGATCGAGACGGCCGCGGCGGTCACCAGCGAGGCGAGTCCCAGGAGGACCGTGCGCTCCCGGCCGACGTCGATGCCGAGGTGGGCCGCCGCCTCCTCGCCCAGCAGGAGGGCGTTGAGCGAGCGGGCCCGGAGCAGGATCGCGGCCGATCCGAGGATGATGATCGGCGTCGTTCCGGCCAACCGGAGCCAGGACGATCCGTCGAGCCCGCCGAGCAGGTACGAGAAGATCTGGCGGAGGCTGGAGCCGGACAGGTACATCGCCATCGACAGGCCAGCCGCCAGGAGCGAGCCCACCGCATAGCCCGTCAGCAGCAGCCCGGTCAGCGGCGCGAGCGGCCCGCTCCGGCTCAGGCGATAGACGACCGTGATCGCGGCGACCGCCCCGATGAACGCGAAGAGCTGGACGAGCCCGAATTCCAGGATCGCGGCGCGGAGCGGGATGACGACCGCGATGGCCGCGCCCAGCGCCGCGCCCGACGCCGTGCCGAGCACGTACGGGTCCGCCAGCGGGTTTCGCAGCAGCCCCTGGAAGGTGGCGCCGGCAACGGCCAGCCCTCCCCCGACGACGACCGCGGTGAGCACCCGCGGCAGGCGCAGGTCCAGGACGATCGTCTCGGCGGCGGGCGGCCAGGTCGAGGCGATGGGCAGGCCCAGCACCCGGCGGCCGAGGATGCCCAGGATGTCGGCGGGCGAGACCGGGACGCTGCCCAGCCCGACGCCAACGACCAGCGTCAGCCCCAGCGCGACCAGGGCCGCGGCGGTCAGCCGGGCCGGATGCGCGCGCGCACGCTCCAGGACGCTCCGCTGGGCGGACGCGACCGGCAACGACCCGGCGCTTGCCGCCATCGGTCAGGACGCCCTGACGAGGTCCGGCGGCGGCGGCGCCGAGCCAGGGCCCGGCCTGGTGAACCCGATGCCGCGGAGCAGGGTCGGGACATGAAGCGACCCCTCGCGTCTCGTCGAGCGAGGGGTCGAAATGGCGGTGCCCATGGGTGCCTACCCTTTCTCTCGAAGGTACGAGCACACCCCAGGGCCGGCGACCGGACTTCCACGGCTCGCGGAGAGCCGTGATCACCGTAGCGGGACTGTGCCGGATTCGCACCGGCTTCGCGACCGCTGGGGCGAGGTCTCAGATTATCGGGCGGAGCGTAGCACGGGCCCGGGCCGGAGCCGCTTCCGGGGGGCCGGCTGTGCCGCCTCGGGGCCGCGCTCCGGCAGGACGGTCAGGCGGTGAGAGGCTGCGACGTGGCCGAGAAGATCGAGACCTGCGCTTCTTCGGGCAGCATCACGCCCATGATCTTCTGAAGGGTGAGGAGATGGACGCAGGAACCCCAGCTCTCGAAATAGTGGCAGGTGCAATGCCACGAACCGGCGTCGAGACTGACATGGTGCGTGTCGTTGTCGCCACGGAACGTGAGCGCCAGCCGGTCAATCGTGATCCGGTCCAACTCGCGCGCGTAGCGATTCGCCTTCTCGACCTTGCCGATCAGGGAGCTGTGCATCGTCGGGGACCCTCCATACCCGAGCCATCGGCTCAGGCAGTGATCGAGGCCGCCGTCCGGTCATGCACCATCGACCGGTGATGGCGGTCGCAGGCTCAGACTACACCCGTCGGGGCCTCCGGTCACCCCCCATATCGGCCAGCGACGCGGGTCTATTCGTATCGCGCTCCCGGTGTCTCGACGCACCGTTCAGGGGTGCGCCCAGCTCGTCAGTTCCACGGTGGGAACAGCCGGCGTCCGACGCTCCGGACACCGCGGGTCGATACCCTCGCCAATGAGCGCCACCCGCGTATACCGTCACGAATTGCTGGTCATGCTTCACGGCACGTTCGTCGATCAGGTGTCCCAGGCGCAGGATTCGACTGTCTGAATGCCAGATCATCACCGCCCACTCGTCGGTCGAGGGGAAGCCGCTCGCGCAGCCGCCCTCTTGCCATCCCCGGTTTCGAAGCTCGGCATCAAAGAAGGTGACGACGTCGTCCCACGACGCATCGGTCCCGTATTGGCGCCAGGCAATTGCCGCCAGGTGGCCCTCGATCGTCTGCATGGCGTCGTGCCCGCCAGCCCCAGCTGCGTCGACCCCGGCGCCTGCAGCTGTGCCTCCGCCTCATCCCGGAGCGACGCGCTCGTCTGCTGGCAGCTCGCGACCAGCGACAGAATCGCGAGGATTGAGACGAGACCCAGAACCCGGTCAGGGCGCGTTGGTGCCCTCACGGCCGTAGTCGTCCTCGAGGCGGATGACGTCGTCGAGCTCCGGCGTGGAGACCTCCACTAGCTCGACCTCCTCATCCAGGGCCTCGAACCGGTGGATGACTCCAGTGGGGATGCGACGGTGCTCCCCCGGCCCGAGGTCCTCGCTCGACATCGAGGCCTGATCGGCGCCCGTGTGCAGACGGAGCCGACCGCGCAGGACGAGGACCGATTCGTCCTTGATCCGGTGCGCCTGGAGGGACAGGCGCTCGCCCGGCTTGATCGTGATGACCTTGCCGACGTATCGGTCCGTCTCGGCCCAGATCCGCTCCCGGCCCCAGGGCTTCTCGACGATGCGCTCGCCGACGCCCGCCGGCTGCCCGCTCATGCCCCGCGGACCAGTCGCTCGCCCGCCTCGACGAGTGCGTCCCGCGCCCCGGTGGACGCCGCCTCCGTGTACACGCGAACGAGCGGCTCCGTGCCGCTCGTCCGGACGAGCATCCAGGAGCCATCGGCGGTGAAGAACTTGAAGCCGTCGTTCGTGTCCAGGCGCTGGGTTCGGGTCACCGGTTGACCGGCCAGGTCGGCCGGCGGCCGCTCCACGAGCTCCCCGAGCAGTCGCTGCTTGACGGCCTGGTACGTGGCCGGATCGACGTGGATGTCGATGCGGCGGTAGTAGGACGGGCCGGCGATCTCGTGGAAGTGCTCCAGGGCTCGCGACACCGGCCAGCGGCCGGCCGCCCGCTCGCGCAGGAACAGGTCGAGCAACAGCAGGTCCGCGTAGATCCCATCGCGCTCCGGCAGATGCATCCCGAAGCCGAAGCCGCCGGACTCCTCGCCGCCCATCATCGCGTCCGTCTCGATCATCTTGGGCCCGATGTACTTGAAGCCGACCGAGGTCTCGTAGACCTTCAGGCCGTAGCGCTCACCCAGCCGCTCGGCCATCGAGGTGTTGTTGACGCTCTTCACGATCGGCTGTCGGAGCCCGCGGTACTCGGCCAGGTAATAGGTGAGCAGTCCGGTGACCTCGAGCTGGTGGATGAACGTCCCCCGCTCGTCGGCGGCGCCGGCCCGATCCGCGTCGCCGTCCAGGAGCAGGCCCAGGTCGTGACCGCCCTTGGCCAGGATCCCGAGCGCCTCGTCGATATTTGGTCGGATCGGCTCGGGATTGACCCCGCCGAAGTAGGGGTTCCGTTCCTGGTGGATCTCCGTCACCTGGATCCGGCCGCCGCCCAGCAGGCGACTCAGCCACCCGGCTCCGGCGCCCCACATCGGTTCGACCAGCACGCGGACGTCTGCCCCGCGCAGTTCGTCGAGATCGACCGTGCGGCGGAGGTACCGCTCATAGCCGACGAACGGGTCGAAGCGCTCGACCAGGCCGGCCGCCTCGGCATCGGCCAGGGGACGGCGCTCGATTCGCATTCCGCCGTTCGTGGCGATGCGCGCCTCGAGCGCCCTGAGGATCTCCGGCCCCGCCGCGGATCCTGACGGCGACTTCACCTTGAAGCCGTTGTCCGTCCACGGGTTGTGGCTTGCGGTGATGACGATACCGGCCGCGGCGCCACGCTCCACGACCTCGTATGAGCTCATCTGGGTCGGCACGGCGTGCACCGAGATCGCGACCGGGATGTCCCGTGCGACCAGGATTTCGGCAGCCGCCTCGGCGAAGTGCTCCGAGGCGAAGCGGCGGTCGAAGGCGATCACGACGCCCCTGGTCTGCTCGCCGCGGCCGGCAACGTATTCCGCCACGGCGTCGGCGCAGCGCCGCACGTTGTGGAATGTGTACTCCTCGGCGACCCGCGCCCGCCATCCGTCCGTGCCGAAGACAATCGAGGTGGGGGCGGGTGTCTCCGCGACCGTCGTCACAGGGTCACCTCCTGGGCTGCGACGCGCTCGAGGAGCGCACCGACTAGAGGGCGGTCAGCCGCCGCGCCGGTCAGCAGGGCCGTTGGCAATGCCGAGACGACACCCTCGCGCGGGCCGTCCACCAGCTCGAGCTGGCCGTCCCTCCGCTCGACGAGGAGGTCCTCATGACCGAGCCCGACCGTCTCGCCGGGCGAGACCACCCGGCCGGCTGCCTGGGTCCCGAGGGCGTGGAGGAGCGCCGTCCAGTCGCCCAGATCGCTCCAGCCGACGTCCATCGCCGCCATGACGACGCGGTTGTCCTGGGCCGCGCCCTCCATGACCGCCCGGTCCACCGAGAGCGGCGCGAGGTGGTCATACGCCATCTGCAGCGCCAGGTCCGATCCGACCGCGGGGCCGAGCAGGGTGAGCAGCGACGTGTATCGCTCGAGGGCGGCGCGGATGGACCCGCGGCTCCACAGGAACATGCCGGCATTCCAGGCCGTGCCCGAGATGCCGAACAGCTCTCGCGCGCGGCCTTCCGTCGGCTTCTCCTCGAAGCCTCGCAACGGGTAGACGCGCAGGCCGTGGAGGGTCGCCCCGGCATCGAGGTCCGGCAGGAGGTAGCCGAAATGGGTCGATGGCCCGGTCGGCGATACGCCCAGCGTCACCAGCGGCTCCTCGATGTCGAAGGCCTGCTCGGCAAGTGCCGCCGCCGATCGGAGGATCTCGCGAAAGCCGGCCTCGTCGGCCATCCAGTGGTCGGACGGGAGGACCGCCATGACCTCGTCCTCGGGGCGGTCGATCGCGGCCACGGCGAGGGCCACCGCGGCCGCCGTGTTGCGGCCGACTGGCTCGGAGAGAACGCGGACGTCCGGCCGCTGGGTCCGCACGAGCCCGGCGTACCGGCGGTCCGTCACGACCACTACGTCGTCGGGCCGGACGAGGTCGCGGACCCGCTCCACCGTGAGCTGGAGGAGCGACTGGTCGCCGAGGAGGGGCAGGAACGGCTTGGGGCGTTCTGGCGAGCTCAAGGGCCAGAGGCGCGTTCCTCCGCCTCCCGCCAGGATCACGACATACATGCGGCGCCCATTCTAGGCGCCCCGTTCCGGCGCCGACGTGCCGAAGTGCCGGCGAACGCGGTGGGCCGGCCGGCCAGGTTCCAGCCGGCGGCGCGGCGTCAGCCGATCGCCAGGATCGGCTCGGGTTCGGGCAGGCCCGCCTCGGAGGCGAGGAGCGACGCCTTGTCTGTCCGTTCCCAGGGCAGGTCGAGATCGGGCCGGCCAAAATGGCCGTAGGCGGCTGTCTGGCGGTAGATCGGCCGCAGGAGCTCGAGCGCGTCGATGATCGAGGCCGGACGCAGGTCGAAGTGGCGCTCGATGAGTGCCTGGATTCGCTCGTCCGGGATCTGCCCGGTGCCGAAGGACTCGACCGAGAAGCTGATCGGCCGGGCGATCCCGATGCCGTACGCGACCTCGACCTCGAATCGGTCGGCGAGGCCGGCCGCCACGACGTTCTTGGCGACCCAGCGGGCCGCGTACGCGCCGGAGCGGTCCACCTTCGTCGGGTCCTTGCCGGAGAAGGCGCCGCCACCGTGACGGGCCATCCCGCCGTAGCTGTCCACGATGATCTTGCGACCGGTCAGCCCGGCGTCGCCCATCGGGCCACCGGTCACGAACCGGCCGGTCGGGTTGACGTGCATGATCGGGTCGGTCTCGCGGAGCTCGCGGGCGATCGTCGGCAGGATGACCGTCTCCGCGATGTCGCTCCGGATCCGCTCCGGCCGGGCATCCGGGTCATGCTGGGCGGAGACCACGACGGTCCGCACGCGCTTCGCCACGCCGTGCTCGTACTCGACCGTCACCTGGGTCTTGCCGTCCGGTCGAAGGTACGGCAGCTGGCCGGACTTGCGGACCTCGGCCAGGCGGCGGGCCATCCGGTGGGCGAGCGCGATCGGCAGCGGCATGAGCTCCGGCGTCTCGCGGCAGGCGAACCCGAACATCATTCCCTGGTCGCCCGCGCCCAGCTCGTGGGCAGGCGCCGCGTCGTCGCGGATCTCGAGGGCGGCATCGACGCCCATCGCGATGTCCTGCGACTGCTCCTTCACGCTCACCAGCGTCCCGCAGGTCAGGTAGTCGAAGCCGTAGTCGGCCCGCGTGTAGCCGATCTCCCTGACGGTATCGCGGACGATCTGCTGGAAGTCCACGTAGGTCGACGTCGTGATCTCGCCCAGGACCGCCACGAGGCCCGTGGTGGTCGCCGTCTCGCAGGCGACCCGAGCCTGGGGATCGGGTTTGATGATCGCGTCCAGGATCGCGTCGGAGATCTGGTCGCACATCTTGTCCGGGTGCCCCTCGGTCACCGATTCGGACGTGAACAGGTAGTGGGCGGCGTCGACGATGCTCGTCATGGTGCTCCTCTGGCGATGACGGGCGCAGCGTAGCATCCGCCACGGCCGGGAGGCACTGACCCGTTCGTCGGGCTCGGCCCTGCCGGCGCCGGGAGAGGGCAGAGAGGCCACCTCGCCGCTCGGGCTTGACCCGCATGGTGTGGCACTTGACCATCTGATCGATATCTGGCCATGCGCCGTGCCGCAAGGCCCCAGTAAGGTCTCTCTGGGATTCCCGCATCAGCCTGATCGTTATCCGACGTCAAATCTGGCGCCGCCACCTGCACAGGCCGGATATCTCCGGCCCGTTGGCTGCCTGCCCATCGATCTGGCCGATATCGCGGGCGACAACGGCCGCAGCAAACCCGAAGCCGGCGGATAAGTGGCCGCGAATGACGCCAGGTAATGATCAGGCCGATGCCGACAGGACAGCGGCGCGGGCGCGCCACCCAGTCCCAACGCCGTGGTCAGGCGCGGTCGGCTGAGCTCGCCGACCGTCTCGGCCGTGGCCTCCGCGAAGCGCGGGTTTCGGCCGGGCGTCTCCAGCGACAGGTCGCCGCCGAGGCTGGGATCTCGCAGCCGAGGTGCAGCGACCTCGAGCGAGGGCTGGGAGCCGGCGCCACCCTGGAGACCTGGGCGCTTGCCGCCGAGGCAGTGGGCCGCCAGCTCGTCGCTTTCCTCGAGCGCGTTCCGGGTGCCGCCCGGCCGCGTGACTACGAACACATCAAGCGCCAGCAGCTCATCGTCGGGATCGCCGTGAGGGGCGGCTGGCACCCGATGCCGGAGCATCCGCTGGATGGCGATTCGCTTCGCTCCCGATCGATTGACATCTTCTTGACGCGAGCCGACCGGCGCGAGGCCATGGTCGTCGAAATTTGGGACTGGTTCGCCGACGTCGGCGATGCGATGCGCGGGCTCGACGACGAGATCGCGGCGATCCGGCGGACCCTCGCGCCGGGCGCCGACGGCGACATCGAAGCCTGGCGTGTGGGCGGCCTCTGGGTGGTTCGTGGCACCCATCGGAACCGTGGTCTGGTTCGGGAGCTCCGGGATGTGTTCGAATCGAAGTTCTCCGGCTCGGCCGCTGGATGGCTGGCTGCGCTCGAGGATCCGGCGACCACGATGCCGTCGTCCAGCGGGTTTCTCTGGACCGATGTCAAGGGCACGCGGCTGATCGCGGGGAGACGAAGCCTCTGACGGAGGACGGCACCCCGTAGACTCTGGCGCGTGAAGACGTCCCTGGACACGTCGCGCTCGCAGGCCGAGGCGCTCGACCGCGCCGATCCACTGGCGCCCTTCCGCGAGAGATTTGTCATCGCCGACCCAAGCGTCGTCTACCTCGATGGCAACTCGCTCGGCCGACTTCCGCGAGCCACTGCCCAGCGGCTGGCGCGAGTCGTCGCCGACGAGTGGGGCGCGGAGCTCATCCGGGCATGGGACGGCTGGCTGGACCTGCCCGTCCGGATCGGCGACCTGCTGGCGACGACGCTCCTCGGAGCCCAGCCGGATGAGGTGATCCTGGCCGACTCCACGACCGTCAATTTCCATCGCCTGGCGACCGCCGCACTCGACGCCCAGCCGGACCGGCGAGCGATCGTCACCGACCGGGCGAACTTTCCGACCGACCGCTATGCCCTGGAGGGCATCGCGGGGGCTCGCGGCCTCGAGATCCGCTGGCTCGAGGAGCGGCCCAACGGCCCGTCCGACGGGGGGCCTGAGCCGGCCGAGGTCGCCGGCGCGCTCGACGGGCAGGTTGCCCTCGTCACGCTCTGCCACGTCGATTACCGGTCCGCGGCCATCGCCGACATGGCGGCCGTCAACGCGGCGGCCCACGACGCCGGCGCCCTGACCCTGTGGGACTGCTGCCATTCGGTTGGCGCAATCCCGGTCGAGCTCGATCGGTCCGGGGCGGACCTCGCCGTGGGCTGCACGTACAAGTACCTCAATGCCGGTCCCGGCGCGCCGGCCTTCCTGTACGTCCGCCGCGAGCTCCAGGATCGACTGCGCAACCCGATCCAGGGCTGGTTCGGCCAGCGCGACCAGTTCGCCATGGGCCCGAGCTACGAGTCCCGGGCGGGAATCGCCGGCTGGCTGGTCGGGACGCCGCCGATCCTGGGACTGGCCGCCGTGGACGAGGGCGTCCGGCTCGTGGCGGAGGCGGGCATCGGCGCCATTCGCGAAAAGAGCATCGCCCTCACCGAGTACGCCATCGAGCTCTTCGACGCCTGGCTGTCCGGGGCCGGCTTTCGCCTCGGCAGCCCGCGCGACGCGGCGCGCCGGGGCTCCCACGTCTCGGTCCATCGCGCCGATGCCGACCAGCTGACCCGATCGCTCATCGCGGCCGGGGTGGTACCCGACTTCCGTCCGCCCGACGGCATCCGGCTGGGCCTGTCGCCTCTCACCACGCGATTCGCCGACGTCTGGGACGGACTCACCCGCCTCCGTGAGCTTGCGGCATGACTCACTGCAACGAATTCCGGCCATCCGCGTCCCCCGGTACCGACAACTCCCGCTGGAGGACCGGATGCTGGGACTCGGAGCAGTCGAGCTGAAGAGGCGACCCGGCCTCGGCCGCGACGACGCCGAGGGCCCCGATAACGCCGTCCAGACGCGGCCCATCGGCCGGGGAGCCACCCGCGCGACGCCCGACGAGGCGGCCCTCCTGTTCGAGGCCTATGGCGAGCGCATCCGGCGGTACATCGCGTTTCGGGTCCGCAGTCCGGAGGATGCCGAAGACCTCGCCTCGGACGTCTTCCGGCGCGTCCTCAGCGCTCCCGTTCCCATCGACGCCGCCGCCCGGCCGGCCTGGCTGTTCCGGGTCGCCCACAACGCGGTCATCGATCACTATCGGCGGCGCCGATTCCTGGCGCCGCTGGCCACGCTCCTGGATCGGCCGGACGACGCCCCCAGCCTTCCGGAGCGTGCGATGCGCGACGAGGAGCTGCGCCGGATCGACGTCGCGCTGGCAACGCTGGTCGGCCGCCAGCGGGCCGCCATCTACCTGCGCTTCTACGAGGACCTGGAGTACGCCGACGTTGCGACCGTGATGGGAATACCGGCGGTCACGGCGCGGACCCTCGTCCACCGCGGCCTCAAGAAGCTCGCCGGCCAGCTCGGCGGAGAGGAGCGCTGACCGTGGACGATTTCGATCGCCGGCCACCCACCGATCCCCTGGCCCTGGCCGAGGCGGTCGCCGCCGGACGGCTGTCGGTCCCGGCCGCCGAGGCCGCCCTGCGGGCCGCGGCTCCCGACTCCCGCCACGCCGAGCAGGCGATCGACGAGTTCGCCGACCTCCTCCTCGCCGCCCGTGCGGTGCGACACCATGCCGACGCCTTTCGGGGCGCCTATGGCCCCGCGTCGAGCCCGGCCGCCCACCCGGCCTCGCTGGAAATGAGCTCGCGTCGCCTGGATCGGCAGGACGTCCACGTTCGTCGCCGCCAGTCGGCCCGACCGTCGCGGTTCGCGCCGCTCGGTGCACTGCTGGCCGCGGCCGTGGTCGTGGTCGCCGTGGTGGTCGTGGGGCCGCGGCTGCTGCCGTCGGTCGCCGCGAGCCCCAGCCCGAGCGGGTCGTCTGTCGCGGTGGCGCCGGCCGTCTCGCCCGGCGTTTCGCCAGTCACCGCCAGCCCGTCCCCGCGCCCGATCGAGACTCCGCAGTCCACGTCCGCCGCGCCGAACATCCCGCCGGTCCCGAACGGTCCCCTGCCCGGCGCTCCGGAGGCCTACTTCTGGTCCGCCACGGACGACGGCACGATTCGCATTTGGCTCTGGACCCCGGGCCAGCCCTTGAAGGCGCTCGTCAGCTTCGGTGGCGGCATTCCCGGCTCGGCGAGCGAGGTGCGCCGGACTGTCGTCGCCGCGCCCGATGGACGGGCGTTCGCGGTCGCGGAGAAGATGACGAGCTCTGCGAACGGGCAGTTCAGGATCGTCAACGCCGACGGCAAGAGCCGGCCGGCGGTCAAGGGTCTCGGCGACTGGACGATCGCCTGGGCCGCCGACGGCAGCCGGGTCGCCTACGCGATCCTGCCGGAGCCATGGACGGTGGCCACCGCCCGGGCCGACGGGTCCTGGACCGTGCGCACCTATGAGCCCACCGATGAGCCGGCGGCGCTGTTCGCCTTCTCGACGGACGGAACGTCGCTGTACGGCTACAAGACCCAGGGGGAGGCCGACTTCTGGGAACGGCCGGTCCGCCTCAATCTCAAGTCGGGTGCCTACAGCGACCTCAGGGCCTACCCGGCCGGCAATCTCGGCGTCGCGGCCACCAACGGCACCACGAAGGCCGACCAGGTCGATTCGGCGACCGGGCTCGTCGTGGACTCCGGTACCGCGCAGGGGGCCGGCTGGGAGACCCGGCAGGGGACCAAGGCAACGCCCCTCGCCCCGACGGTCGGCGGCGGCCCCGAGGGCCAGCCGGTCGTCTGGGGGCCCGACGAGCTCCTCGTCATCGACCACGTCTCGGCAGGCTCGACAGGCCGCCCCAAGGGCGTGGAGCTCGTCAACGCCGGCCGCCTCGACGACGTGGCCGTGCCGGTGTTCACCCTCACGGGCGGCACCTACCGTGCCGGCCTGCTCGGGGTCCGCACCGGCTATGCCCTCCTGGGCGTAGGCGCCGACGCCAGCCAGGTCACGACCGACGGCCAGCCGTTCTGGGACGAGGCCATCATGATCGACCTGGCGGACGGGTCGACCGCCGTCGCGGTCCCGGACGATCCGGCCGGGCGGCAGGTCCACTTCGCCGGCTGGGGCCTGCTGCCGGGGGCGGCAAAGTAACGCCGGCGCGACGAAGTAACGCCGGCACGACGAAGCCGCCGCAGGCGATCAGGGCCGGACTGGCGCCTCCGGACGGACGAGCTCGACCGGCTCGATCCTGTCGGCCGGGGTGAAGCCGAAGACCTGGCCCAGGAACGAGAGCTCGGCCTCCATCGAGCGACGCAACGCCGCCTGGCCGCGGAACCCGTGGCCCTCGCCCTCGAACGCGAGGTACACGTAGGGAATGCCCTTGGCACGCAGCGCGTCGGCCATCATCTGCGACTGGTTGGGCGGGACCACCCGGTCGTCCAGCCCCTGGAGGATGAGCAGCGGGCAGGCAAACCCGTCCAGGTGGTGGATCGGCGATCGGTCGCGATACGTGGCCGCTTCCGCCGGATACGGCCCCACGAGGCGGTCCAGGTAGCGGGCCTCGAACTTGTGCGTGTCGTGGACGAACGTCTCCAGGTCGCCGATGCCGAAATAGCAGATGCCGGCCGCGAACGCGTCCCGGAACGCGAGGGCCGCCAGCGTCGTGTAGCCGCCGGCGCTGCCGCCCTCGATGCACAGCCGCGCCGGATCGGCCAGGCCGCGGTCGGCCAGGTGTCGGGCGGCAGCCACGCAGTCGTCGAGGTCCACCACCCCCCACTGGCCCTCGAGCCGCTTCCGGTAGGACCGGCCATAGCCGGTGCTGCCGCCGTAGTCGACGTCGACCACTGCGATTCCCCGGCTCGTCAGCAGCTGGATGCTCAGGTTGAGCCCGGTCGACGCGGATGACGTCGGCCCACCATGCGAGCGGACCACGAGCGGCGGCCGCTCGCCGTCCGGCCCGCGAACGTCGCGGTTCGTCGGCGGGTAGTAGAGGGCGTGGGCGGTCGCCCCGGCCGTCGTCGGGAACGCGATCGGCTCCGGCTGAGCGAGGTAGGCGGGGTCGAACTCGCGGTCGGAGGCGGACTTGAGCACCTCCCAGCCGCCGGTGGCCGGGTCCAGGCGGACGACCGCGCTCGAGTCGGTCGACCTTGACCCCACGAAGACGATGTGGTCGCCCGCGCCGACGAGGTAGGCAATCTCGCTGAAGGGCGACTCGATCTCGCGCGGGGTGCCGCCGTCTGCGTCGATGAGCCACAGCCGATCTCGGCCGTTCGTCCGGGCCGCCCCGACCACCCGCCCGTCGGCGAGAAACGCGTAGGTGGGGCGGTCGAAGATCCAGTCGGGCGGCGCGAAGTCGAGTGGCAGGCGGCTCCGCTCGCCGGCCCGGTAGGCGGTCAGGGACATGAGCGTCGCCCACTCGTCCCGCTCGGCCACGAGCCAGAGCTCGCCGGAGGGCGACCATCGCGGCTGGCAGATCCATTCGTCAGGGCCGCCGGCCACCGCCTGCGGATCGGCCAGGGATCCGTCCGGCGCGACGTCCGCCAGCCACAGCGTGGTGCCATCCCACGGCAGGTTGGGATGGTCCCAGCTCAACCAGGACAGCCGGCCCCCGTCTGGCGAGAGCCGCGGCGCGGCGAAGAAGTCGTGGTCGCGAACGAGGATGGTTGGCTCCGTCGAGCCGGCGAGCGGCAGCCCGACGAGGGTGTTCACCGCCTCACCCTCGACAGTGTGGTCCTCGCGGACCGCCAGAATCCGGCCGCGAGTGCCATCCAGGCGCAGGTCGGCGTAGCGCCATTCGCCTTCGGGCGTGATCGGCGTCGGGGCCTGCGAGCCATCGGTCCGCTGGCGGTAGAGGCGGCCGTCACCGAAGTGGGAGAAGACGACCGTGCCGTCCGCGACCACCAGCGAGCCGCCGCCGTACTCATGGACCCGATTGCGGACGTTGAACGTGGGCAGGGTCACATCGCGGACGGTCCCGTCGGGAGTCCTCCGTACGAGGATGCGCCGGCCGGCCTCCGAAGGCCGCCCCTCCACCCACAGGACGTCGGCGCCGTCGACCCATACCTCGGCGAGCGCGGTCGCCCCACCGATGGCGTCCTCGATGCGGATCGGCGAGCGCCAGCTGCCGTACGGCGCTGCGGCCCTCGGCGAGTTCGTCACGTGCCGTGCTGCCATGACGAGACGTAGGCCTTCTGCTCGGGCGTCATCTCGTCGATGTGGATGCCGAGGGCGATGAGCTTGAGGCGCGCCACCTCGGAATCGATCGCCTCCGGCACGACGTAGACCTTCGGCTCCAGCTCCTGGTGGTGGAGTGCGACGTATTCCGCCGACAAGGCCTGGTTGGCGAAGCTCATGTCCATGACCGCCGCCGGGTGGCCCTCGGCCGCACTCAGGTTGACGAGGCGGCCCTCCGCGATGAGGTTCAGGCGTTTGCCACCCAGGTCGAACTCCTGGATGTAGTCGCGCACGCGGCGGATGTGGCCCTCGGCCATCTCGCGCAGCGCCTGGAGGTCCAGCTCGGCATCAAAGTGACCGGAATTGGCCATGATCGCCCCATCCCGCATCGCCGCGAAGTGCTCGCGCCGGAAGACGTTGATGTTGCCCGTCGCGGTCACGAACAGCTCGCCCCACGGCGCGGCCTCGCCGACCGTCATGACCCGATAGCCATCCATGAGCGCCTCGAGCGCCCGGACCGGGTCGACCTCCACGATCGCGACGTGGGCGCCCATGCCGTTCATGCGGGCGGCGATCCCCCGTCCCACCCAACCGTAGCCGGCGATGACGACGTTGCGGCCGGCGAGGAGGATGTTGGCCGCTCGCAAGATGCCATCCACGGTCGACTGGCCGGTCCCGTAGCGGTTGTCGAAGAGGTGCTTGGTCTGGGCCTCGTTGACGGCCACGACCGGAAAGCCAAGGGCGCCGTCGGCGGCCATCGCCTTGAGCCGGATGACGCCGGTCGTCGTCTCCTCCGTCCCGGCCAGGACCTCCTTGAGCTGGTCGGGTCGCTCGCTGTGGAGGAGCGACACGAGATCGCAGCCGTCGTCCATCGTGATGCTGGGATGCGTGTCGGCGACCGCATTGAGGTGCGCGTAGTACGTGTCGCGATCCTCGCCGCGCCGGGCGAAGCAGCTGATCCCGAACGTCGTCACGAGGGCGGCCGCCACGTCATCCTTGGTGGACAGCGGGTTCGACGCGGCAAGCGTCACGTCCGCGCCGCCAGCCTTGAGGGTCCGCATGAGGTTGGCCGTCTCGGTCGTCACGTGGAGGCACGCCCCAACCCGGAGCCCCTCGAGCGGCCGCTCGCGCTCGAACCGCTCGCGGATGATGCGCAGGACCGGCATCTCGCGCTCCGCCCACTCGATCCGGCGAACCCCCTCCGACGCCAGGCCAAGGTCGGTGACGTCGTGGGCGGGCAATCCGGCCTGGGTAGCGGGGGTGGTGGCAGTCATGACGCGGGTGTCTCCTTGCGGGGGAAGAGCCGGCGCAGCGCGCCGGGCAGGTCGGGCCACGGCGAGCCGAGGCGATGGACGAGTCGCTCTTCGAACTGGCAGTGCTCCTGGTAGCCCAGGCGGCGATAGGCGTTGATGGCGGGCGGATTGTCGGTCCTGACGTTGAGGACGACCTGGTCGCAGTATCGGAGCAGCTCTGCGGTGACGGCACCGGTAACCGCCGTCGCGTATCCCCGACCACGGTACTCGGTGTGGGTCAGGACGTTGCCCACGACCCCGAGCCGAGCGGTCGCGCTGACGACATGGGTGCCCGCGGCCGACACGAGCCGGCCGCCCACCTTCATGCCGAAGTAGACGCCGTTCGCCACCGCGTTCGAGGGGAGCCACGACGCAAAGCCCAGGCCATACAGCCGGTTGAGCTCGCCGATCTCGGCCGGGAACAACCGGCGGACGTCCGAGGGATAGGGCCGGAACCGCGTCCGGTCCACCCACATTCGGACCATCGGGACGCCGGGCTCGACGCGGTAGAGCGCCTCCACCGCCGGCAGCTGCTCCGGTCGTGCGGCGAGATAGGCGGCACGCGGCCGGATGACGTCACGCAGGATGGCCTCCACGCCATCGCTGCGGCCCATGACGAACAGCGGCTGGGGCGAGAGGCCGGCGTACTCGAGGACGACCGCGATGAGCCGATTGCCGGCATAGGCGGCGCCCCACCGGCTGCGCGCCCACTCGTAGTCCTCCAGGTCGCAGATGGCATACGCCGCGTACAGCCGATCGCTCTCCAGGAACGTGCGGAGGGCCGAGCGATCGGCGATGGCGCGCGCCACCACCGAGTCTCGACGGCCGGTCAATGCCACGCTTGCCATCAGACGTCCGCCGCGACCGGCCGCCGCCGGGCCGCGGCTGCCTCCACCGCCCGGACCAGTCCGGGACCGAACGGCGGCCGCAGCACACCCTCTTCGGTGACGATGGCGCCGATCAGCTCGGCCGGGGTGACGTCAAAGCCGGGGTTGAGGGCCTGAGATTCGGGCGGCGCGATGACGACGCCGCGGATGGTCGTCAGCTCGGAGCGGACTCGCTGTTCGATCGGGATGAGCGATCCGTCCGGGGTTGCCAGATCCACGCTCGAGGTCGGCGCGCAGACATAGAGGGGCACGCCGTGGCGCTGGGCCAGCACGGCCAGCGGGTAAGTGCCGATCTTGTTGGCTGTGTCGCCGTTTGCCGCGATCCGGTCAGCCCCGACCAGGACGGCATCCACGCCTCGCGTGGCAAAGACCCAGCCCGCGGCGGCGTCGGCGATGATCGTGTGGGGAACGCCGGCCTGGCCGAGCTCCCAGGCCGTGATCCGTGCGCCCTGGAGGTACGGCCGGGTCTCGTCGACGAAGACGTGGACGTCACGCCCGGCATGGACGGCGGCCTGGACGACGCCCAGGGCCGTTCCGAACTGACCGCAGGCGAGTGGTCCCGTGTTGCAGTGGGTGAGCAGCTCCAGCCGCCGATCGGCCGGCACAGGCAGGTCGGCCAGGGCCAGGGTCGCCAGGCGCTCGTGGTCTGCGGCCGCTTCGGCGATGATCGCCTCCGCCTCCAGCCGGACCACCTCGGCGATCCGCGCGCCGTCCTCGCTGAGCTCGCCAGCCGCGGCGATGGCCGCCATGCATCGATCGAGCGCCCAGCGGACGTTGATGGCCGTCGGACGGGCGTTGCGCAGAGCCGTGACGGTGCCGGACAGGGTGGCCCGGCGGATCCCGGGCGCGGCGTCGCGCAGCTGGTCGGCGGCGAGGGCGAGTCCGATCGCGGCCACCTGGCCCATCGCCGGCGCGCCGCGGACGACCATGTCGCGGATGGCGCGGACCACGTCGCCGGGCGACTCGCAGGTCACCTCCACGAGCTCGTTGGGCAGTTGCCGCTGATCGATGAGGATGAGCCGGCGGTCATCCCAGCGGAAGGCCGTCCGGAAACCGGCCGGGGCGCCGGCCGGCGGGTTGTCCATGTCGCGCGGGGCAGCCCCGCGTCTGGCCTGGTCGACGTCGCCGCGCAGGATCACGCTGGCCGCCTCTGCCGAGGTCCGCTGAAGCTCGCCCGCGACGCCGGCGACGGTCGCGGCGGTGTGAACGATCTGGTCGGCGAATGCCCGGAAGAAGTGCCGGCGGGCGAGGTCGGGGCCCGCACCGGACCGGTCGGCGCCCGCACCGGACCGGTCGGCGCTCGCACCGGACCGGTCGCCGTTCGGCGGCGCGCCGGCGTCAGGGGCGCCGTCCTTCGAGGCGCCGTCATCCATGGCTCGGTCGTTTGGCTCGCTGTCGTTCAGCCGCGGCGGATCGGAGGACGGAGCATCGGGCAACGCAGGGACCTCGCTCGCGACCTCGGTCAATACTTCACAACGCTGGTGACGCGCCGGCCCTTGAGCCTGTCGCGGCCCTTGAGGAAGTCGAGCTCGACCAGGAAGGCCAGGCCGACCACCTCGCCCTGCAGCCGCTCCACGAGCTCGATCGTGCCTCCCACCGTGCCGCCGGTCGCGAGCAGATCGTCCACGACCAGGACCCGCTGGCCCGGCTCGATCGCGTCCCGGTGGATCTCCAGCGTGTTGGAGCCGTATTCGAGGGCGTACTCGACCGTCACGGTCTCCGCTGGGAGCTTGCCGAGCTTGCGCACGGGGACGAGCCCGGCCCCCAGCTGGTAGGCCATGGGCGCGCTGAAGATGAAGCCGCGCGACTCCATGCCGACCACCAGGTCGACGTGCTCGTCCCGGTAGGGCTCGAGCATGAGGTCGATCGCCTCCTTGAAGGCGGCCGGGTCCTTGAGCAGGGTCGTGATGTCATAAAACAGGATGCCCGGCTTGGGGAAGTCCGGGATCTCCCGGATCTTGGCGCGCAGGTCCTCGGCGGACATCGGTTGCCGGCCTCCTGGTGGAGTCTCGTGGTCGGATGGGCACGCGCAGTCTACCGCAGCCTCACCGCTCGGCCGGACCCCGACGTGAGTGGCCGGTACCCGGGTCAGCGGCTCGGCTGACGTCGGTCCGATTCGATCGAGCGGATGCGCGCTTCGTCGACGCCGAGATGGTGGGCCAGCTCGTGCAGGACGGTCGACCGGACGCGCTCCGAGCGCCCGAATTCGTCCGCGTGAGCCTGCTCG